>Ga0247841_10004753_pt1 | contig 22860 bp, 14 predicted proteins | sample LaCruzMarch2015__2_FD_192410 | JGI IMG/M metagenome (GOLD analysis project Ga0247841, IMG submission 192410) | Freshwater microbial communities from meromictic Lake La Cruz, Castile-La Mancha, Spain - LaCruzMarch2015_18m | ecosystem: Environmental > Aquatic > Freshwater > Lake | place: Spain... | reverse complement strand
ATCCGTGCCCGTCGCACCCGGTCCTTGCAGCGACGACCCGTCCACCACCAGCAACCGGAAGCCTGTCACTGCCGTCATCGCCGCCGGCAACATGCGGTGCAACAACGCCTTCAGCCACGGACCGCACGCCATCAGGCGCTGGCGGATCGCGGTATCCGTGAGCCGTTCCTGCCACAACGTGAAACTCCCGGCCGTAGTGCGCAGCGCTTGGTCCAACCCGCAGTACAACATCAGCAACTGCAGCAGGTCAGCGGGTGTCCTGACCTTGCGACTGCGCGTAAACGCCTTGAACTCCCGTGCTTGCTCGGCATAGTCGGCCGGCAGTTCCTTCAGAAATTCCTCAAATGCGACGGCGGCGGGCTTGGGTGCTGGCATCATGGCGGTCGAATCCCCGCACTATCGCCGATCTGCACTTATTACTCAAGGGCTTGGAGGATTAAGTTGGCGCCTATGGGCAAATGCCCCGTCCCGCCGCGATTGATCGGACATGCCCCGTCCGGCCTGGTGCTTGCCCAGTCTCCGGAGCGTGGTGTTAGCGGCAACGCTTAACTTAACGGCATTGGGCATTCGCCCCGTCCGGCCCGAGTTCCTGACCTAATTGAGCTCGACCAGTCAATGCAACGTCGCTCGCCAACCCCCGCGGCCCGGAAGACATTGCCAACATAAGCTCGGCGTGGAAACGGCGTAAATGGTCAATGCTGTAACCGAATAGGCCGGAAAGCTATATTGAAAACTTGGGCCGGAAATGGTCCCAATGATCGGCTGAACCTGCGCCAGATCAACCGGGAGTAATGCGTCGGCCAGTCCGTTGTATCGCACCATCGGATCGTTCAGGTCGTTGCCGCTGGCCTGCACCGCAGCGACATTCCCGGCAGCTTCAAAATTCGTCAAGGAGATCATCCCAGTACGTGCCTGCGCCTTATTCACTACGATCAGAGTCAGGTCTCCGGTCCTGCTGTGGCGTGTCCCGTAGACTGTCATCTCGGTTCCCGGGTCCAGGTTGGTTGAGACTTGAACGCGCTGATCGCCGGCCTGCCTCCAAATGGGGAAGGCGTAATAACTGGGTTGGCGCCGGTTCCCGGCGCTCGCCAGCAACATACCCCAATATTCGACGGCGCCCAACCCCTCGCTGCGGACGTTCCAATGGTTGGCGACGGGGACACCTTGGATCGCCAACTGACCCAAGGTGTCGGCCAGATACAGCATGTTTACCGTCTGAGCAGCCAACGGCGCCGGTGGCGCGTCGGTACTGCCGTAATAGGAGTTGTGTTCTGTCACAAAGAGTCGGATGGTGCGACCGCGGCCATAGGTCGCCAACATCTCCCGCAGTCCCGCACCCTGCGCCGGCCAACTCGCCGGGGGGTCCTTCAGCAGCGCGTAGGGATCCGTATCGTTCTGGCCCCATCGGTAATAATGTATGGAGAGGAAATCCAGGCAATCGTTTGTATGAGTCAGCACGGCGGGCAGCCAACTGGCATGTTCCGTCTGAAACGGGGCCGTGCCGACCGCGCCCACCAGAATGCTGGGGTCTACCGCCTTCATAGCCGCGCAGAAAGCGTTGAAGCCATCATGGCTGGCGTCGCCTTCGACATAAGCAACCGGGTCATGGGTCCAGGACTGCTCCCAGGCACCGTAGATTTCGTTGCCCACCTCCCAATAGCGCACCTTACCGGTGCGGGTCAGGTTTGTGTAGCGTACCCAGTCCGCCGCCTCACGGGCGGTGCCGGTCCCGAAATTGACGGTTATCATGCCGCCGGCCGAGGTCTGCGCCAAGACATCGAGGAACTCGCTGGTGTTGGTAGACCATGCGTTGCCTGTGTTCCCCGGCTCGTACTCCTGCCAGTGATAGCGGTCAGCGTCGCTGCCTCCTGGAAAGCGGAGAAGCGCAAGTCCCGCGGCGCGCAGCTTCGTGATCACGTCCGCGTCCTGGGCCAGGCTGACGTTCCACCAGGCGGCGTTGCTACCAAAGAGCTCGGGCGGCAATGCCCCGACAATCTGGCCGGCATCCACATCAATCGCGAATGGCCGCGGGGCGGCGGCGGTCACTAGCCGCACATCATCCACGAAAAAAATAGTCGGATCGTCAGCGGTGGCTGTCTGTAGATTAAATCGGGTCACGCCCCGGTTGTCTGCCCCAAGGTCCTTGAGCGGGATCACGACCAATCGCCATTGACCTGCTGCGACCGTGCCGCCCTCGATATACCGGGGGTCGCTTAAAGCAACCTCGGCCCCCTGACCTCCTTCGCTGTGGACAAAGATTTTCAGCGACTGACCGCCCGTATTGCCGCCGTGTATACGGAAGGCAATCGACTCCCAGGGCCCGGTGCCGAAATCCGCGTGAAAAAGCGACAGGGTGCCCCAAGGCGCGAGATCGACCGCAATGGCGCGCTGGCCTTCATACCTGATCGCCGACTGATTGAAATCGATGCTCGCACTCCACGACCAGTCCTGCCAACCCGGACTCAGTACGTCTTGATAGAGCGACCAATCGGCTCTGGCGCCAACGAACGACACAAGACACGATAGACCCAGGATGGTCGCGCGAAGACAGGGTTCTAATCGAATCGAATTCGCCAGCATCGATGTCTCCTAATAAGCGAAGGGGGTCACACGAAGGGGGTCACGCAAGCGAAGAGGGTCCGGTCTTGACTTATGCCTCGCCCCGAGAAACCGGGGACAGACCCTGCGGAAACCGGGGACCACGGAAACCGGGGACCGGAAACCGGGGGCACACGGAAACCGCACGGAAACCGGGGACGGAAACCGGGGACGACGGAAACCGGGGACAGGCGGAAACCGGGGACAGACCACGGTTTCGGAAACCGCGGAAACCGGGGACAGACCACGGTTTCGGAAACCGGGGACCGGAAACCGGGCGGAAACCGGGGACAGACCACGGTTTCGCGGAAACCGGGGACACGCGGAAACCGGGGACAGACCACGGTTTCGGAAACCGCGGAAACCGGGGACACGCGGAAACCGGGGACAGACCGCGGAAACCGCGGAAACCGGGGACACGGAAACCGGGGACACACGGAAACCGGGCGGAAACCGGGCGGCGGAAACCGGGGCGGAAACCGGGGACAGACCACGGTTTCGCGCGCGCAAGGGCGACACGGTGCTGGTGCACAGCATGGATCGGCTGGCGCGCAACCTCGACGATCTGCGAGGCCTGGTGCAGACCCTGACGAGGCGGGGCGTGCACGTCGTGTTTGTCAAAGAGCGGTTGACCTTTACCGGCGAGGACTCGCCGCTGGGGCACCTGATGCTGTCGGTCACTCGTCGAGCCCGTGCCTGCCAGGTTGGTTGTGGTCGGGGCCATGGAAACCGGGGACTGGAAACCGGGGACAGACCACAATTTCGCGGTGGAAACCTGGGACAGACCACAATTTCGCGCGCGCAGGGGTGACACGGTGCTGGTGCACAGCATCGATCGGCTGGCGCGCAACCTCGACGACCTGCGTCGTCTGGTGCAGACCCTGACCAGGCGGGGCGTGCGCGTCGTGTTTGTCAAAGAGCAGTTGACCGTTACCGGCGAGGACTCGCCGCTGGGCCACCTGATGCTGTCGATCACTCGTCGAGCCCGCGCCTGCCAGTTTGGTTGTGGTCGGGGCCATCGCTTCGACCCGGTCATGGTCGCGAAGACTGGACTCAGGTCGGGTCGCTAAGGTTCCTCCCGCCCGAGTAGGTCACTGTCGGGCAAGGATCGCACAAGAAATCTGAAACATCAACACTAACGCGAGGCTTTTTTAACGCTCCGGCGTTGGGGTTTGGCGGGCCGGAGGGTCCAGGCGTGGACCCCGTGGGATCGGGGCTCGCCCTGCGCGCGTACCCGCACGCCGGCGGTACCCCGGACCTGCGCCTCGGGGTGGCTGGGTCTGTGCGGCCGACCGCATTCCGGGGACCGAGGTCATCGCGCGATCGTTGGTCCGCACAGCGGACCCTACGGGGCCTGGAGTTCGGGTCCGCGGTACGGGCTGAGCGGCGCTCACGGGCGGTGAGGGGTTGTCGGTCATCCCTGAACATGAAGGTCCCGGTGGGGGCGGGTCTCGCCGCGACGCATGGGCGCGGTGACCGGTGACGCTCGGACCACGCGCGAGGGCTCGTCGCGGCTGAAGCCGCGCCCACAGTGGACAAGGGGCCTGGATCGAACTAATTTTCGCCGGTCGGGATAATCACTTGCGCCGGGCTCTTTTTCCCCATTTCCGTTGACCACCTACTTAACCCTCAACGAGCCATCCGCATGGTATGCCAAAAGATAATTGTATGAAGAATGGAGATGGTGATAAAGCGCATCCTGACGATCGGTGCTGCCAACCGTTGAGTCATCGAATTTCTTAAGAAGACCAACAGCTGCTTCGAGATATGGCAGACTGAGCTTGCAATCGAGCACAAGCATTGATGATTTTGTATCTTGACTACCGCTTCGATCTAATGGGTGCTTTAAATAAAAATCAAAGCCGTAATCAGAATTACTTGAGAGTGGATAGATAAGTACTCGCTTGCTTTCGTTCTCGTTGCGAAGCGAGACAATATACGAACCGTCCTGCTGTATGACTTCCTGATCTGCCAGATATTTGACGAAGATCGAATATTTCTCGATTATATCTAACCATACTTTCTGGAGCAGAAAAAAACTCTCGGCATCCGACGCCCAATTATCATACGGGAATGACCCGCGGCATGTGTATTTTTCCAAAATTTTCGCGATCATTTCTATTGTTACTCACGCTCTTAACACATGAACGCATTGATATTCCCAGTGACGTTTATATCATAGCGAAAACCGCCATTTGCTCTTTACGGATAGTAATCATAAAATTTCTTTGTATACTTGTCGTTGTTCTACCCGGCTGATCGTTATAGAAACTTGAGCGAAGACCTGGCCTGCTTTCCTGCGTCACTTCCCGAACTCAGGCGGCCCCGCCCCGCGGTTGGATGTTGACCGTCACCGGCGAGGACGCGCCGCCGGCGCACCTGATGCGGTCGGTCACTCGTCGCGCCGACGCCTGCCATGTCGGCTGTGGTTGGGGCCATGGCTTCGATTCTGTAATGGTCGCGAAGACAGGACTCAGGACGGGTCGCTACGGTTCCTCCCGCCAAAACAGATCACTGTCGGGGAAGTATCGGATAAGAAACGTGGAACATCAACACTAACATTGCACTTATTTTGACGCTCCGGCGTTGGGGGTTCCGCGGACCAGGTGCCCTGGCGTGAACACCGCGGGATCGGGGCTCACCCTGCGCGCGTACCCGCACGCCGGCGGTACCCCGGACCTGCGCCGCGGGGTGGGTGGGTCTGTGCGGCCGGCTTCATTCCGGGGACCGAGGTCATCGCGCGGTCGTTGGTCCGCACAGCGGACCCTACGGGGCTTGGCGTTCGGGTCCGCGGTGCGGGCCGAGCGCTGCTCCCGGGCGTGGGGGGTTGTCCGTCATCCCTGAACATGAAGGTCCCGGTGGGGGCGGGTCTTGCCGCGACGCATGGGCGCGGTGACCGGTGACGCTCGGACCACGCGCGAGGGCTCGTCGCGGCTGAAGCCGCTCCCACGGTGGCGCGGGATTCGGTGGACTGCGGCTGGCGCTTGTCCACCCTACGGCCGGAACCATGGTCAAGGCCGGCGCGTCGTTCACCCCGAGCGCCAGCGCCCAGGCCTCGTCGTCCTCCAGCCGCTGGCGTAGCCGACCGCACACCATCAATGCCGGCAGTCCGGCGCTCGTGGCAAGCCGATCGGTGGCGACCCGTTGTTTCAGCGCGCGAATCAGGACCGTGATCTCGCGCTTGTGCTGACCGCACAGGTCGCGCAGCATCGCCTCGCAGCGGGATGGGTCCTCGCTGAGCGACGGGCCGAAGCGCAGGATCAAGGCGCGTAGGTGATCGCGAACGCTGGATTCCATGGGGAGTCGTGCGCCCGGTTGTTGTCTCTCAGTGGGGGTCGAAGACCTCGCCGGGACCGGTTGCGGTCAGGACTCGCTCCAGCCAGACCTCCAGTTGCGCCGGTTCGGCCGTCTCGACGCGGGCGCTGAGGTCCGGGTCGAGGGGGCCGAATTTCAGTTGCAGTTGACGCAGCAGCGTCCGGGCCTCGCCTTCCTGCCGGCCTTCCTGCCGCCCCTCTTCGCGGGCAAAGCGCTCCCAACTCGTGACATAAGACATCTTGGTTTGCTCCTCCAATGCGGCCAGCTCCTGCCGCAGCGCCAACTCCAACGGGTGCGGCAAGCGGATCAGCCAGTCGATAAAGCGCAGCAGCTTGCGTGCCGTCTCGCGTTCATACCCGTAACGATACAACAGCCCGATGATCTCTGCCTTGCGCGCCTTGCGCTCCGGGCCGCGCGCGCGCCGGTGCGCCGCCAACTGGGCCAGGGCGACCACTGCAAAGGGGTTGTCGGCGGCGCGCCGGACCAGTTCCGATGGTTCCCAGACCAGGAGGCTGTGGACGCGGAAGCTGAAGCGCAGGCCGCGACCCTCGCGTTCGCGCCGGTATTCTGCGGTGTCGCCGGGGGGGCGATCATTGGTCAGGAGCGCCAGGCTGATGGTCTCGATGCCGCCGAAGCGATCGTAGATGCGGTACCAGTATTGAAACATCCGCTCGGGGAAGCGGGCGTCGGCGCGGCCCTGGATCTCGATATGCAAGAGCAGCCAGACCTCCCGGCCCTCGCGGCTCATGACCCGGACCAGTCGGTCGGCCTGGCGGCGGCCGATGGCCGAGTCTGCGGTGATCTGTCGCAACTCGGCGTCGAGGAATTCGTAGGGGCGGTCCCAGTCGATCAGGTCGTGGACCGCGGGGAAGAAAAGGGCCATGAAGGGTTGGAAGAAGGCGTCGATGGCCTCTTTCCAGGGGGAGTCATAGTCCGGCCTGGGCGGTGGGTCCGGGCGGGTGTCGGTGGTCTGGGTCATCGGCGGTGCTCGGCGCGGCGGGGCGGGCGGGTTTGTCGTTCTCAGACTCCAGCGTGGGAATGCCGTTCGGCCGCTCCAGCGGGGGAAACCTTGGACAGACAAGTGCTTTAAGCGCGCGAGGGCGACACGGTGCTGGTGCACAGCATGGATCGGCTGGCGCGCAACCTCGACGACCTGCGCGGCCTGGTGCAGACCCTGACGAGGCGGGGCGTGCACATCGTGTTTATCAAAGAGCGGTTGACCTTTGCCGGCGAGGACTCGCCGCTGGCACACCTGATGCTGTCGGTCACTCGCCGAGCCCGTGCCTGCCAGGTCAGTTGTGGTCGGGGCCATCGCTTCGATCCGGTCATGGTCGCGAAGACTGGACTCAGGACGGGCGCTGCGGTTCCTCCCGCCCGAAGTAGGTCACGGCTGGGCAAGTATCCGACAAGAAATCTGAAACATCAATACTGATGCAGGGCTTTTCTTGGACCCTCCGGTGCTGGTTTTCGGCGGACCGGGTGCCCTGGCGTGAACGCCGTGGGATCGGGGCTCGCCCTGCGCGCGTACCCGCACGCTGGCGGTGCCCCGGACCTGCGCCGGGGGTGGCTGGATCTGTGCGACCGGGTGCATTCCGGGGACCGAGGTCATCGCGCGGTCGTTGGTCCGCACAGCGGACCCTACGGGGCCTGGCCTTCGGGTCCGCGGTGCGGGCTGAGCGCCGCTCATGGGCGGTGAGGGGTTGTCCGTCATTCCTGAACATGAAGGTCCCGGTGGGGGCGGGTTTTGCTGCGGCGCATGGGCGCGGTGTCCGGTGACGCTCGGACCAGGCGCGAGGGCTCGTCGCGGCTGAAGCCGCTCCCACCGGGAGCCGGCCTGATTCGTACGTTATGAATTTCGTACGTCGAATCGGACGTACGTTAAGACCAGCAAGGCCCCGCCCTGGCCTCGATCGTCGTTCCGGCCACCGGAGGTCGAGGCTTTAGCCGGTCCGGCCTGCAGGCGCAACTGATTTCTCTTGGATATATCGGGAACCGCCACCGGCTAAAGCCTCGACCTCCGGTTGCGGGCGGACTGCCACCGGCCGGAACGATGATCAAGGCCGCCACAGGCCTTGATCATCATTCCGGCCACGGGTTTGTAGGTCGGCCTTCAGGCCGACTGCGGCGCCCTCGGTCGGCCTGAAGGCCGACCTACAGCGGGGCGCCAACCGCCGCCCGGGCGGCCGGAGTTTTGATCAAGGCCAGAGTTACGTACGTCAAAAAACGTACGTTAAGACCGGCCAGGCCGCGCGTGTAGGGTCCGCTGTGAGGACCAACGACCGCACGGTGGGCCCGGTAGCCGGAAGCTTGACCAAGGCCCGCCGTTCGACGCCATCCAAGCCGTCCAGGCAGGCACGATCACGCGGCAAGCTGCGCCTCAGCAATCAGTCCAACACCAGACTGACCAGCCCATCCGCCAACTTAGGCTCGAACCAGGTACACTTGGGCGGCATCAGGGCGCCCGCGTCGGCGAGCGTGAACAGGTCGTCCAGGGCCGCCGGATAGAGCGACAGGCCCAGGCGCCAGGCGCCGCCATCGACCTGCTGCACGAGCCCGGGGAGGCCGCGGCTGCCGCCGACGAAGCCGATCCGGGGGTCGTGGCGGGGGTCTTCGATCCCAAGCAGGGGCTCGAGCACCTGGTCCTGGAGCAGGCGCACGTCCAGGTGGGCCGCCGGGTCGGGCTCCAGCGGCGCGGGCGACGCGGACAACGCGGAAGGCCAGGCCGGCGCGCGGCCGGGCTCCAGGGTCAGGCGATACCAGGCGCGGTCGAGATAGAGGCCGAAGTCCCCGGGGCGCTCGGGCATGACCGGCTCCGGACTCGGCACCAGCGCACCGCACTCGGCGAGCCGGGAAAGGAAGACCGCGGCGTCCAGGCCGTTCAAGTCGCGCAACAGCCGGTGGACGCCCAGCACCCGGAGTTGGTCGGCGGGGAAGCTGACGGCCAGGAAGCGGTTGTAGGACTCGTTGCCGGGGCGCTCCGGGTGGGCCGCCTGACGGGCCGCGCCGATGCGGGCCGCGGCGGCGGTGCGGTGGTGACCGTCGGCGATATAGAGGCGCCCCTGGGCCTCGAAGCCGGCCGTGAGCCGCGCGATGGCCGCGGGGTTGGAGACCACCCAGAGGCGGTGCTGCACCCCGTCCCAGGACCCGTCGGCGATGGTGGCATCGACCGCCGGCTCGCCGCGGGCGATCTCGGCCAGGGTCTCGTCGATGGCGCTACTCGGGCGATGGATCAGGTAGGCCGGCCCGGTCTGGGCGCCGACCGAGGCGATCTGCCGCACCCGGTCGTCCTCCTTCTCGGCCAGGGTCGCCTCGTGGCGCCGGATGCGCCCGGCCCGGTAGGCGGCGAGCGAGGCGGCGACCACGAGCCCGGTCTGGACCTGGGCGCCGCGGCGCAGTTGGTAGCAGTAATAGCAGGGCTCCCCGTCGCGCACCAGCAGGCCGGCCGCGCGCAGCCGCGCAAAGTTGAGCCCCGCCTGGGCACAGACGGCCGGGGCATGGGCGGCCAGGCCCGGCGGCAAGTCCACCTCCGGGTGCGACAGGTGCAGGAAGCTCCAGGGGTAATCGGCCACGAGCGCCTGCGCCTCGGCCGTCTCCAGCACGTCGTAGGGCGGCGCGAGCAGTTCGGCGGCACGGCCGGGGGCCGCTCGCAGGCCGGTAAAGGGGGCGATCAGGGGCATGGCAGGGGGTTCAGGCGTAGTCATGGCCGTCACTATACCGAGTCCCGCACGGCTGCGGGGCGGCCGGCTGCCTTGCCCGGGGTCGCCGGGTCGGCGTAGACTCACGCGAGCTTCAGGTGTCCCGCGGGCCTTCGCGCCCCCGGGATGAAACGGGAAGCCGGTGCCCACGCCTCCTTGCGGCGTGCCATCCCGGCGCTGCCCCCGCAACGGTAGACGAGTTTCGGCGGATCCTTTTCACTGCCGCGTAGGCAGCTTAGAAAAGCCACTGCGTGACCACGCGGGAAGGCGATCCGCCCGGTGCCTGTGCCGGTGCCCTGTGTGGGCGCGGGCGCCGGCCGCTCGTGAGTCCGGAGACCGGCCTGAAGCGATCACCCGCGGGTGATCGATCCGGCATTGCGGTGGGCAATTGCGCGGTGCCCGCGGGGCCCGATCGCCCCGTGTCCGCGCCCGTCCCTGCCCCCCGCCTGCCGCCGTCTTCCATCCGGTGGGTTCGCCATGTCCGTTTCATGCCCGGCACTCTTCATCGCCGCCCCCGCCTCCGGTCAGGGCAAGACCACGGTGACGGCGGGTCTCGCCCGGCTCCAGCGCCGGCTCGGGCGCCGGGTACGGGTCTTCAAGACGGGCCCGGACTTTCTCGACCCCATGATTCTCGCGCGCGCCAGTGGGGCCCCGGTCTACAACCTGGACCTCTGGATGGGCGGCGAGGACCACTGCCGGGACCTGCTGCACCGGGCCGCGCGCGAGGTCGACCTGATCCTGGTGGAAGGGGTGATGGGCCTCTATGACGGCGAGCCCAGCGGTGCCGATCTCGCCGCCCGCTTCGACCTGCCGCTCCTGTGCGTCATCGATGCCGGGGCCATGGCCCAGACCTTCGCCGCGCTCGCCTTCGGACTGACCCGCTTGCGCCCCGGGCTCACCACCGCGGGCGTCCTGGCCAACCGGGTCGGGGGCGTCGGTCATGCGGCCACCCTGACCGCACTCCTGCCGGCGGACATCCCCTTCCTGGGCACCCTGGCGCGGGACGCCGGGCTGGAACTGCCGCACCGCCACCTGGGGCTCTGGCAGGCGCAGGAGGTGGCGGACCTGGATGCGCGCCTGGAGCGGATCGCCGACGCCCTGGCCGCGACCGCGCTCGCGGACCTGCCCGCCCCGGTCACCTTCAGCGCCGCGGACACGCCGGCGCCGCCTGCCCGCCCGCTCGCGGGCCGGCGCATCGCCATCGCCCGGGACCTGGCCTTTTCCTTTCTGTATCAGGCCAATCTGGACACCCTGGAGGCCGCGGGTGCGCAACTGTGCTTCTTCTCGCCCCTGGCGGATGCGGCACTGCCCGCCTGCGATGCGCTCTATCTGCCGGGCGGCTACCCGGAACTCTATCTGGACCGGCTCGCCGCCAATGGCGCGATGCAGGCGGCCATCCGCGCCCACCAGGCGGCGGGGCGCCCGCTGCTCGCCGAGTGCGGGGGGCTCCTGTACCTGCTGGACAGCCTGGCGGGGGTGGACGGCGACCCGGCCCCCATGGTCGGCCTGCTGCCCGGGCGGGCGCGGATGCAGCCGCGGCTGGCCAATCTCGGGCTCCAGGGGGTCAGTCTCCCGGAGGGCGACCTGCGCGGGCACTGCTTTCACCACTCCAGTGCGCAGATCGCGCTCGAGCCAATCGCCCGGTCCAGGCCGGTGCGCGCGCACGGCGCCCCGGAGTCGGTCTATCGCCTGGGGCGCCTCACCGCGTCCTATCTGCACCTGTATTTCCCCTCCAACCCCAGCGCTGCCGCGCGGCTGTTTCTACCATGAACCACAGATACGCAGAACCCGAGGTCGCCGCGGTCTACCGCGCCATCTATGAGCGGCGCGACATGCGCCACTTCAAGCCCGACCCGGTCGACGAGGCCGTGCTCGCGCGCCTGCTCGCCGCCGCCCATCAGGCGCCGAGCGTGGGCTATATGCAGCCCTGGCGCTTCATCCGCATCCGCGACCCGGCCCTGCGCCAGGCGATCCACGCCCTGACCCGGGAGGAACAGGGGCGCACCGCGCAGGCCTGCGGTGAGCGCGCCGAGTTGGTCCGGGGCCTGAAACTCGAGGGCATCATGGAGTGCGGCGAGTTGCTGGTCGTGGCCCTGCCGGAGGGGCGCGAGGCCTATGTGGTCGGGCGCCGCACCATGCCCGAGATGGACCTGTGCTCGGCCGCCTGCGCCATCCAGAACCTGTGGCTGGCGGCCCGCGCCGAGGGCCTGGGGATGGGCTGGGTCTCGATCTATGACCCGGTCCGGCTCGACCGGCTGCTGGGGCTGCCCGCCGGCGCCCGCTCGCTCGCCGTGCTCTGCCTGGGGCACGTGGACGCCTTCTACCCGGAGCCGCTGCTCGAGACCCTGGGCTGGGACCGGCGCCGGCCCCTGGCGGACCTGGTGTACCAAGACACCTGGGGCCGGGCGGTGGCCGCACCGTGAGCAATCGACCTGGCGCAACCTCAGCGCATCGCTCGCGCGAAGACGTTCTCTCACGGAGACACAAAGACACAAAGAAAGAAAAACCGAATGGACCACAAGCAACGGCCGGGATGATGCTCCGTTCTTTGGCTTGGTTGCCTGAGCTGTTTTCTCCGTGCCTTTGTGTCTCTGTGAGAGGATTGGCGAACGATGGGTAGCGATATGGGCCCGGGCGCCCTGCTGCCCCACGGGGGCCGGCTGCGGGCCGCCGCCGCGCGCTATGGCAGACCGCTCGGCGACTGGCTGGATCTGTCGACCGGGATCAACCCGCGGGGCTGGACCACGGGCGCACCCCTGCCGCCGGACCTGTGGCAGCGCCTGCCCGAGGAGGACGACGGCCTGGAAGCGGCGGCGGCGCGCTACTATGGGGCCAACAGGACTGGCGGGGCCGGCGCACTGCTGCCGGTGGCCGGCTCCCAGGCCGCGATCCAGGCCCTGCCGCGGCTGCGCCAGGCCGGGCGCGTCGGGGTGATCGCCCCCGGCTACGGCGAACACGCCCACGCCTGGCGCCAGGCCGGGCACGCGGTGCAACTGCTGCCGGTGGCGACCATCGAGACGGCGCTGCCGGACCTGGACGTACTGGTCCTGATCCACCCCAACAACCCGACCGGGGCACGCTTTGCGCGCGCGGACCTGCTGCGTTGGCACGCGATGCTGGCGGAACGCGGCGGCTGGCTGGTGGTGGACGAGGCGTTCATCGACGCGACCCCGGAGGCGAGCCTCGCTGCCTTAAGCCCCCTGCCCGGCCTGATCCTGCTGCGCTCCCTCGGCAAGTTCTTCGGGCTGGCCGGGGCCCGGGTCGGCTTCGTGCTGGCCGACCCCGTGGTGACCCACCCGCTGGCCGCCCTGATCGGCCCCTGGACCATTGCCGCCCCGGCCCGCTGGGTCGCCACGGCGGCCCTGGCAGACGAACCCTGGCAGGCCGAAACCCGGGCGCGGTTGGCCATCGACGGCCCCCGGCTTGCCGAGTTGCTGACGTACCGCGGGCTCCCGCCCCAGGGCGGCTGCGCCCTCTTCCAATGGGTGCCCACCGACCGGGCCGCCCTGCTCCATGAGCACCTTGCCCGGGCCGGCATCCTGACCCGGCTGTTCGACGCGCCGACGGCCCTGCGCTTCGGGCTGCCCGGGACAGAGGCGCAGTGGGCACGGCTCGCGGCCGCCTTGGAAGAGAGTACGTGAGTACGTCAGTACGGGAGTACGGAAAGACGCGCCTCACACGCATCGCCAAGACCTGCGAACACGGGCCTTGGTCATCATTCCGGCCAGCGGGCATCGTAGGGTGGACAAGCGCAGCGCAGTCCACCAGCGGCGCGCGGGATTCGGTGGACTGCGCTAACGCTTGTCCACCCTACGGCCTAACGTACTCCCGTACTAACGTACTAACGTTTCCTACCCCTCGGATAAAATGAAAGCGCTTACGTTAATGGTCCAAGGCACCACCTCGGACGCCGGCAAGAGCCTGCTGGTCACCGCCCTATGCCGCTGGCTCAAGCGCCGCGGGGTCGCGGTGGCGCCCTTCAAGCCCCAGAACATGGCGCTCAACAGCGCCGTCACCATCGACGGCGGCGAGATCGGCCGCGCCCAGGCGGTCCAGGCCGCCGCCTGCGGCCTGCCGCCGCACACCGACATGAACCCGGTGCTACTCAAGCCCAACAGCGATATCGGCGCCCAGGTCATCATCCAGGGACGGGCCATCGGCAACCTCAACGCCGTCGCCTACCAGGCGTACAAGGCGAGCGCGCGCGTCGCCGTGCTCCAGTCCTATCACCGGCTGGCGGACCAGTATCGGGCCATCGTCGTCGAAGGGGCCGGCTCCCCCGCCGAGATCAACCTGCGCGCCCAGGACATCGCCAACATGGGCTTTGCCGAGGCCGTGGACTGCCCCGTCATCCTGATCGCGGACATCGACCGCGGCGGCGTCTTCGCCCACCTGGTCGGCACCCTGGCACTGCTGTCGGAGAGTGAACAGGCGCGTGTCCAGGGCTTCGTCATCAACCGCTTCCGGGGCGACATCGCGCTCCTGACACCCGGGCTCGACTGGCTCACCGAGTACACCGGCAAGCCGGTCCTGGGCGTCCTGCCCTACCTCAAGGGCCTGCACCTGCCGGCCGAGGACGCGCTCGAGCGCGAACAGGGCGACACCGCCGCCGCCACCCTGCGCGTGGTCGTCCCGGTTCTGCCGCGGCTGAGCAACCACACGGACCTGGACCCCCTGCGCCTGCACCCGGGCGTGGACCTGCGCCTGATCGGGCCGGGCGAGCCGATCCCGCCCGCGGACCTGATCCTCCTGCCCGGCTCCAAGTCCGTGGGCGCGGATCTCGCCTGGCTGCGCGCCCAGGGCTGGCCAGCCGCCCTCACCCGGCACCTGCGCTACGGTGGCAAGCTGATCGGTCTGTGCGGCGGCTTCCAGATGCTCGGGCGCGCCATCCACGACCCCCTGGGCCTGGAGGGACCGCCCGGCAGCACGCCCGGGCTCGGGCTCCTGGACTTCGAGACCACCCTGGCCGCGGACAAGCGCCTGACCAACGTCAGCGGCCGGCTGACCCTGGACGCGGCACCCGTCACCGGCTACGAGATCCACGCGGGTGTCACCACCGGCCCCGCCCTGGATTGCCCGGCGGTCATGCTGGCCGACGGACGCGACGGCGCCGTCAGCCCCGACGGCCAGGTGCTCGGCACTTACCTGCACGGCCTCTTCGACGCCCCGACCGCGTGCGCCGCACTCCTCGCCTGGGCTGGCCTGGACCGACCCCAGGCCGCGGACTACGAGGCCCTGCGCGAGGCGACCATCGAGCGCCTGGCCGACATGGTGGAGGCGCACCTGGATACCGGCGCGCTCGGGCGCCTGCTGGGGTTGGCCCCGTCGCGCTGAGCCGATTAGCCCCTATAATCGGCTCATGCCGTTCCGGCAGCCTTGATCGCCGCTCCGGCCGGAGCGCCGCCTCGTCAACCAGTATTGGCCCAAAGAGATTGCCAATTTCTCACAACAAGTCGAAATCCTAGAGCGGATTCTTGCGGAGCGTGACCCATGAGTAAACAGCAAAGCGCAATGGTGGTCCTGGAAGAGACGGCACAGTCTCTGAAAGCCTCTGCCGCGGCGGTCAACGCCGCTTCAGCCTATGATGAAGGGCGCCTGATGGGCTACTACGAGGCGCTCTCAACGCTATTGTCGCAGTGTGCCGTGCAGGATATCACGCCGGCCGATCTGCATCTGGGCGACGATTTTCGTCCGGAATCGCTATTGACGCGGCCACCGGCCGCCCGCGCCGCCTAGCCAAGATCGTTTGATGACATTGTGCAATTGTTGGCGAGACCAGGGAGACATTTTTCAGCAAAGGCAAGAGCCGCGGGCGGATGCCCGCAGGGCGATCCGCCATTGCCCCGCACGCCGGGATAGCGGAACTGCTATCGCGTTCCGCCCTACGCGCTCGGTCCGCACAGCGGACCCTACGGGCTCCGAACCGTTGTCGTTGTCGTTGTCGTAATCGAGGTTATCGCAGCGCCCCGGATGCTCTCGCAAGCCAATGTGCAGCGCTTCTCCGATTACGACAACGACAACGATTGTGTTTCACTTGTTGTTGACTATTTGCTTACGACAGCCCCAGGATTCCCGTGCCAATCGACCCGAGCCCACACCTGGGCGTCATCCTCATCGCCTGCCTGCTGGACGCGCTGTTCGGCGACCCGGTCTATCGGCTGCACCCGGTCCGGCTGCTCGGTGCCCTGAGCCTGGCCGGGGAGCGGACGCTGTTTGGCGCCGGTCTCAACGGCCGTTTCGGGGGCCTGCTGCACTGGCTGCTGGTGGTGGGCGGGGCCCTGGCGGTCTGGTGGGGGGTCAGGCTTGGGCTTGCGCTTGCGCACCCCTGGCTCGCCATCGCCTGGGACTGCTTCATCGCCTACAGCCTGCTGTGTATGCGTGACCTGCTGGTGCATGGGCGGCGGGTGCTCGCGGCCCTGGACGACCTGCCACGCGCGCGGCGGCGGCTCGCGCTGCTGGTCGGGCGCGACACCGCGCCCTTGCAGCGCGACGGCATCGTGCGCGCCACCATCGAGAGTCTGGCGGAGAATCTCACCGATGGGGTCCTGACACCCCTGTGGGCGCTGTGCCTGTTCGGGCTGCCGGGGCTGATCCTGGTCAAGGCGGTGTCGACCCTGGACTCCATGGTCGGCTACCGCAACGCGCGCTACGGGCGCTTCGGCTGGGCCGGGGCGCGCTCGGATGACCTGGTGCACTGGTTGCCGGCGCGGCTCTCGGTCCCGCTGATCGCGCTCGCCGCCGCGGCCCTGCGGCTGCACCCCTGGCTTGCGATCCGCACCGCCTGGCGCGACCACGCGCGCCTGCCGAGCCCCAACTCCGGCTGGAGTGAGGCCGCCTGCGCGGGCGCGCTGCGGGTGCGCCTGGTCGGCCCCGCCAGCTACGGGGGCGAACTGCGCGACTACGCGTATCTGGGCGATCCGGCCTGGCCTACCGATCTCACCGGGGACGACCTGCGCCGGGCCCTTAGGCTGATCCTGCTGTGCTGCGTGCTGGCCCTGGGGGTCGGGTTGGGCCTGGCCACGCTGCCGCTCGAGGCGCTGAGGCCCGGCTAACGCAGGTCGATCTTGCTGAAGGCATCCAGGTCGCCGGCTACATTGCCCTCACCGTCGAACTGCTGTCCCTGCTCGACGGTGACCCGCACCTTCCGGCCCTTGAACCTGGAATCGGCAATTGCTCACGCAAAAACGCCAAGAACGCAAAGAAGAATAGAACTTTGCCGGCGATGATCCCGTCACCCGGCAGGTAAACCGTACGACATAGATATCGCATTGAAAAACTTTGCGTCTTTGCGTCTTTGCGTGAAACAAATGCTCTTTCCAGGTTGATCGTCAGATAGCAGTTGTCCCCGCACTGATAGTCGGAGATCACGCCGCTAAATGACCTTGTCTTTTGCCGCGAGCGGTGCACCGGAGAGGGCGGCGGCGGCGAGGATCAGAACCGGGATCGTCTTCATTGCGTTGCTCCGGGTGCCAACAATGGAACCCCTCGCGCGGCGCTCGGTCCGCACAGCGGACCCTACGGGTGCAGGCTCCGCTGCGCGGACCAGCGCGCTCAGCCCTGGGCGGCCCAGAACTTGTCCATCGCGGCCGTGGTCTCGGCCGACTTCTCCCAGTGCGGGACGCCCAGGGTCGGGCCGATGCGCTGCGCCTGCCAATTGGCCCGGCCGGCGAGGAAGGGCGCCAGGTGGTCGAAGTCGATGTTCGGGTCCTGATCGTAGAGCACCAGTACCGGCTGCTGCACCCGGCCATAGATCTGATTGGGCGCATCCTTGGTGAAGAGCTGCCCGGCCAGGAAGTACAGCGGGGCGAAGCGGGCGCCGGGCTGGTGGGTGGTGGCATAGGCGTAGTCCACCATCGCCGGCGGCACCGGGCCGACGAACGACTTGCCCAGGAAGTAGCGGATGCTGGGCGTGGTGGTCAGGAGCGCGTAGGCGCCCGCGCCCAGCCCCGGGAGGCTGATCACGCCATGGACGCGCATCCCGGTCTTGCCGCCGGGGATGGTGCGGGTACTGAACCCGGTGGGCGAGATCAGCACCAGCGAATGGACCAGTTCCGGCACCTCGATGGCGACCTGCGCGGCAAACTCGCCGCCCAGGGACAGTGAGACCAGGTCCACCGGCTCCACCGCGACCTTGCGCAGGAACTCGACCAGGGCCTTGACGTAGACGGCGGGCTGGTAGTGGATGTCCGGCCGGTCGGTGAAGCCGAACCCCGGCAGGTCCGGCGCCAGGACCGGGCGCGCGCCGCGATAGTGATCGAACAGCGGCTTCATCTCATAGGCGCTGGGCGCGGCGTTGATGCTGTGCACCAGCACCAGCGGGCGCCCCTTGCCGGGACCCGTGCTGTAGTAGCTCAGTTGCCCGAAACCGGGGACCGTGATCCGGGCGCGCTGGGCGTCCAAGGCCTCCGGCAGGGCCACCCGGCGCGTCGCGCCGAGGTCACCAGGGAAATTCAGTGTATGTACGGTGCTGCGATTCATGGGATTCCTGTCGCGGTTGTGCGATAAACGGGGAAATGTCTCGAGGGGCTGACGCACGCGGGCGTCTTGCCAGCCTGACAGTATAGCAACCCGCTACACCGGGACACGAACGGGCCGGAACCCGGCATCAAGAACCCCGCGAGGGCGGCGACGCGGGCGCCAGAGACAGGCCGCGCACCCGGGACCAGGGCGGCCTGAGCCGGCGCGCCGGGTTAGGCCCGGTGGCCGGACGCCACGGCCGCCGCGACTGGTCCTGCCGGCCGGCCCGGGCAACGCGGCGCCCTCTCGTTCCCACGCTCCGCGTGGGAATGCATCCCCGGACGCTCCGCGTCCCGTCAGGGCCTCGATCATAATTCCGGCCACGGGTTGGTAGGTCGGCCTTCAGGCCGACCGCGGTGCCCCCGGTCGGCCTGAAGGCCGACCTACAGCGGGGCGCCGACTGCCACCCGGGCGGCCGAAGTGATGATCAAGGCCTCCCGTCAGCGCCGACGCGTGCGACTACGGCGGCGAAGCGGCGCATTCGCAACGCCACCTGGCAGCCGATTGACGCGCCGGATGGGGCAGGAAAAAGCCGCCGCAATGCTGGAGCGCAATCGGTCCGCGCAGCGGACCCTACGGGACGCGGCCTGACCGTTAGGGCCGCACCGCGATCCGGCGGATGGTGCAGAATGCCGCACGCCTCCCCGACGGGCGCCACTGCCGAGGGCACCATGACCGAGCCGCCACCCAACCGGAACGAACAACTGCGGCGCGCACTCGCGGCCGGCCTGATCGACCAGGACACCTTCGACGCCTCAGTGGCGGCGCTGGCGGCCCAAGTCGTCGGCAGCGGCGCCGTCGCCCAGGGGCCGGACGCGCTCGCGCTCGGCGCGGGCGCCGTCGCCGTCCAGGGCGACAACCAGGGCACCATCAACCTGGGCCTGCTGATCCAGCAGGGCACCCAACCAGGCGCGAGCCCGGCGGCCCTGACCCGCGCCTATCTCGCGCGGATCCTGACCCAGGCCAATCACCTGCCGCTCTTCATCGGCGACGGCGCCAACGCCCAGGTGCGGCTCGCCGCGGTCTATACCGCCCTGCTGATCCAGGGCGGCGCGGCCGAGGCCGGGCTTGCGGACGCCGGACCCGCGGGCGGCCGGTCGCCCGGGCGCCCGGACCGCCGCCGCTCCGCCCTCGACGCACTCAACGGCGCGCCGCGGCTGGTCCTGCTCGGCGGCCCGGGCAGCGGCAAGAGCACCTTCGTCAACTTCGTCGCGCTGGCCATGGCCGGGGAACTGCTCGGGGTCCCGGGTCCCAACCTCGCGACCCTGACCGCGCCCCTGCCCAAGGAGGACGGCGACGACCAGGACCCGCCGCCCCAGGGCTGGGACCAAGGCGCCCTCCTGCCGGTCCCGGTGGTCCTGCGTGACCTCGCGAGCCAACTCCCGCCGCCCGGCACGCCGGTCAATGCCGACACCCTCTGGCAATTCCTGTGCGGGCGCCTGCAACAGGCCGCGCTGGCGGAGTTCGCCCCGGTGCTCAAGCGGCGCCTGCTCGAACAGGGCGGCCTGATCCTGCTCGATGGGCTGGACGAGGTCCCGGACGCCCACAGCCGGCGCGTCCAGATCAAGCAGGCGGTCCAGGACTTCGCCGCCGGCTTCTCGCGCTGCCGCTACCTGGTCACCAGCCGCACCTACGCCTACCAGCGCCAGGAGTGGAAGCTGGAGGGCTTCACCGAGGGCCACCTGCTGCCCTTCACCCCGGGCCAGGTCCGCGGCTTCGCGGGCGCCTGGTATGCCCACATGGTCGAGTTGCTGCGCCTGACCGAGGGCGCGGCCCGGGACCGCGCCGAGGTCCTGACCCGTACCGTCGAGCGCAACGAGCGCATCCGTGAACTGGCCGAACGCCCGCTGCTCCTGACCCTCATCGCCCAGTTGCAGACCGAGTCCGGCGGGGCCCTGCCGGAACGGCGCGAGGAACTCTACGACAAGGCGGTCGAACTGCTCCTCACCAAGTGGGAGAGCATGAAGGTCCGGGAGCACCCGGACGGCCGCCGGGAGATCGAGCCGAGCCTGGCCGAATGGCTCAACGCCGGCCGTGACGACATCCGCCGCGAGCTCAACCGGCTCGCCTTCGAGGCGCACCGCGACCAGCCGCAACTCACCGGCACCGCCGACATCCGCCAGGAGACCCTGATCTGTGCCCTGCTCGCCGCCGGCACCCGCCACGAGGACCAGAACGTCGGCCTACTGGAGCGCTACCTGCGCGACCGCGCCGGCCTACTCGCCGCCCACGGGGTCGGCGTCTACCAGTTCCCGCACCGCTCCTTCCAGGAATACCTGGCCGCCTGCCACCTGACCGACGACGAGTTCCCCGACCGGCTGGCCGACCTGGCGCGCGCCGACCCCAACCGCTGGCGCGAGGTCGCACTCCTGGCCGGCGCCAAGGCCGTGCGCGGGTCCGCCCTCAACGCCTGGGTCCTGGCCGAGACCCTGTGCCCTTCGCTTCCCCCGCCGGACGGGCCGGCCCCGACCGCGGACCACTGGGGCGGGCTGCTCGCCGGGCGCGTCCTGGTGGAGTGCGCGGACCTCACCAAGATCGCGCAGCGTAATGAGGGCAAGCTCGCGCGGGTGCGGGAATGGCAGCTCAGTATCCTGCGGGGCAGTACGCTGCCGGCGACCGAGCGCGCGCTGGCGGGGCGAACGCTCGCCCTGCTCGGCGACCCGCGGGCGGAGGTGATGACGCTCGATGGGATGCAGTTTTGCCTGGTGCCGCCTGGGCCATTCGTCATGGGCGACGATGGGAATTTCGGCGATGAGAAGCCTCAGCATACCGTCGACCTGAGGTACCCGTTTTTCATCGGGCGGTTTCCGGTTACCGTCGCGCAATGGCGGGACTATGTCCAGCTCAGCGGGCGCCTTCCGGACGATGAGCGCAGCCTGAGCGCGCGCGACAACGACCCGGTCTTGTACCTGACCTGGCATGATGCCCTGCAGTTTTGCGCATTTCTCGGCCAAGCGTGGCGCAGGCTGTTGCCGCCGGACTTCGTCGTCACCCTCCCGTCCGAGGCGGAGTGGGAAAAGGCCGCCCGGGGTGGCGAGCGAGTTCCGGTCGACTGTCAGTGGGTAACCCCTGAGCGGCTTGGCGAAGAGCTGGCGGCGATGCAGACTCAGCCCCGGATGCCGAACCCATTCCCAAGGCGCGCCTATCCGTGGGGCGAGTCTTTCGACGCGGATAAAGCCAACATCGAGTCGACTATCGGCGAGACCAGCGCAGTCGGATGTTATCCCGCCGGCATCAGCCCATACGGGTGCGAGGAAATGATCGGCAATGTGTGGGAATGGACACGCAGTCTCTGGGGCGAGGATTGGTGGAAGCCGGGTTTTGCCTATCCGTATAACCCGGACGACCCGACGCGCGAGGCAGTGGATGCGGGGGACAAGATATCGCGTGTCGTGCGTGGCGCTGCGTGGATTAACCGTCGAGAGCTCGCACGCAGTGCGTCCTTCTACTGGCTTCAACCCGACGATCGGCACGGCTACCTGGGGTTCCGTATCGTATTGCGTTCTTCCCCTGTTTCTTAAGCGATATCCTCTTTTTTCTAGACTTTGTTACTCCGGTCGTCAGATTCTGGACGGTTGCGCCGGAAGCCTCCCCAGCGACGCGAAGCGCGGTTCCCTCTCGTTCCCACGCTCCGCGTGGGAATGCATCCCAGGACGCTACGCGTCCCCTCATCGCCGACGCAGACGAATACGCCGGCGCAACCGCGCATTCGCGCAAGTGCCCGTCAGCAGCGCCGCAATGTCGGGTTACGCTTCGCTAACCCGACCTACGCCGAATACTTGCGCAGTCTCAGGAGCGTGGGAACGAGAAGACACCCGAGCCCACGGTCACACACGAGACTGCGCCGCACTGGGGCGCGGCGCCCCCAGGGGGCTCGCCGGTTCCCGCTCGTTCCCACGCTCCGAGACTCACTGCCGTTAAGTGAAGCGCCGCTGCCCAAACGCCTGGAGTCCAAGGCTTCAGCCTTGGAACGCGCCAAGGCTGAAGCCTTGGACTCCAGGTAGAGGCGACGCGGCCGGCGAGTGGGCCGTCACTTAATCGCAGTGACGCCCCGAGACTGGGCACGTATTCGCGGTCTGCTGCCGATCGCGACCGCGGCGCCGACCTTGGGAGCGCCGGCATCCTGCCGGCCACGGCGCGAAGCGCCGTCGCTATCCTTTGCGGCCAATAGGTTATGCGCCACGCGCGGCACCAATTCGCCGCCTTGCGGCGGCGGGCCGGCAAGATGCCGGCGCTCCGGCCCGCGGCTTCGCCGCGACCGCCGCGAATACTCTCTCTGGCTCCCACGCTCCCGCGTGGGAGCCAGTGCGGGCGCTCCGCGTCCGTTGCCGGAACCGGACGCGGAGCGCCCGCACGGCATTCCCACGCTGGAGCGTGGGAACGAGAAGACACGCGAGCCCGCGGTCACACGCAAGGCCGCGCCGCACTGGGGTGCGGCGCTCCCAGGGCGCTCGCCGGTAACCTCGCCGGCAACCGCTCGTTCCCACGCTCCGCGTGGGAATGCATCCGGGACGCTCCGCGTCCCGTCATCACCCGTGCGAATACGCCGGCGACTCTGCGCATTCGCAACGGCACCTGGCAGCCAATCGATGCGCCTGACAGAAGAGGATGAAGCCACCGCGATGCTGGAGAGCCATCGGGGCCTTGATCAGAATTCCGGCCACGGGTCTGTAGGTCGGCCTTCAGGCCGACCGCGGCGCCCCCGGTCGGCCTGAAGGCCGACCTACAACGGGGC
>Ga0247841_10004752_pt1 | contig 22863 bp, 16 predicted proteins | sample LaCruzMarch2015__2_FD_192410 | JGI IMG/M metagenome (GOLD analysis project Ga0247841, IMG submission 192410) | Freshwater microbial communities from meromictic Lake La Cruz, Castile-La Mancha, Spain - LaCruzMarch2015_18m | ecosystem: Environmental > Aquatic > Freshwater > Lake | place: Spain... | reverse complement strand
CAAAATTTACATTGCCGCCTCCAACTAGAATAATGCCAAGCGATGCTCCATTGGCAAACTGCAGATTTCGTAAGTTTAAAACCGGTGTTCCGCCAACGCTCCTGAAATCTACTAGCAATGTCCCCCGCCCATTAATTGTTCCGGTAAAATTGATTGAACTCTGGCCAGCGGCGGCTTTAAGATACCAGACTCGCCCGTTTGGCCACAGCTTTTTCTGCGATGAGCTCGATATGTGACAATCGGGATTATCAAGAAAATAATTACCACCAGACAAATCGGTTGAATTCAGGCTGCAAACAATATCTGGCCTTGGGAAATTTATAAGCTTATCAATGCTCGCCTTCATTTGTGTATTCTTCTGGGTGTTGGATAAATCCCAGTAGAGCGCAGAATTTTTGTCAAAACTGTAACCATACAGAGCCGCTTCTGAGTTCAGCTTACTGGTAAAAGCGTCGTTGCTTTGAGATATCGAATTAGATTTTGACCCAAAGTCGATTGCCCCACCAACAGTCTGCGAGCCCGAAAAAACATTCCCCAGAACCGAGTAAAGAGGGTTATATAGTAGATAAAAGCTGTCCCGATCAAAAACCCTAGATCCAGACGAATCGGTCATTTGCACAGGTAAACTGTAAAGCAATCCACCCCTGCTGTTTGGCCCTTGGCCTCGACTAAATATATAGCTAGGAGCAAAAGCAAGACTCTCTTGTCCCGAAGTCCCGTTTTGAAAAAGACTTTGACTGCTCGATAAGAGCCTGTCGTCACTTGGCACAAAAGCATCAGAAGAACTCCCCTTAACAAGAAGGTAGTTGTTCGAACTCGCTACTTTCTGATTTGAGTTCGCTGGGTCAATTACATAGGAGCTTAGCCTCTCAAGAACATTTTTCTGAGGCAAGGGAAGATAAATTAATTTGTAGCTGTAGCAAAGATAGCCACTTACGCCCTTTTCAATATCAGAAAACGTCGAACTATCGCCGTCTTGGTTTGCCTCATAGTTAGCAGAGAGTATTTTTTGATCGGCCGACAGTGAACATCCTGAGGGGGTTGTGATAGAATCAACCGAGGCTATCGAGCCCTTGGGCCGAATGTCTTCGACTGCATATTGAGTTGTTGTGTTTGTATTAGGATCAAGGTGCAATCTGACTACAACCTCATCGCCCGGATCAAAAGTGGTTTGGCTTGTAAGCTTACCATCTTTTTTTAAAAAGGTTTCTTTTTCTAAAAAATAGCCCGAATAGGCAAAAGCATTGGAATAAAACATAACGACAAGTAAAAGCGTTGCAATACAAACAATAGTGTTTTTTGGTAGGTTATATTTTATAAATAAAGTCTTCATTTGTATTTGGGATAAAAAACCTTAATTGACCAACTTGGCAATCTTTGGAAAAGCCATCTACCTCAACCCTACTCTCATTATTTCCCGCAGCAATCTTGGTGTAGGCGCTACAGGCATTACCCTTGGCATCCTCGGCTCTTATAAAAATATTTCCACTTAGAGCCTGGGTAGATTTCAACGTAAATGAGTATCGAGCAAATTCTTCATCGATAGATTTAACGCTAAAATTGACAACTGTGAGAGAGTCAGAGCCAACTTTAACCGCTTCGACCGTTTTTTCAATTTTCTTTTCGAGGATTCGGCCAAAGCTCGAGCTAAACCTCGGGTCCAGCTCGACAACATCACTAATCACGAACCTTCTGAAAAGCAAACCTTGTGCAAAATCAAATTGAAGCACAGGCATGTCTTCTAAGCGCCCACTATCGTCCTGGCTTACGGTCAAAATAACAAAACCGCTTTGCGAGTCTGGTTTAGTCAGCTTAAAACTAGGGGCTTTCTGCGCTCGTTGCGACTGTTTTAGTTTGGCGCTATAGCTATCAGTAAAAAATCCATCAACCGTGTCTTGTCCAGACTGCGCTGACTTATCAAAAGAAATTAACATCTTTCTGACAACGGTTTCTGGTCTCTGTATAAACCAGATAACGCTAAGAGTAGTTACTAAAATCAAAACAATTAGACTGCAATATAAAATAATTTTTTTATTATTTTTCATATTCTGTATTGATATTCTATTTTATTCTTGCCCCTTGTAAGAGATCGCTCGTTATTTCCTTCAAAAATTACATTATGGTCAGAGTTAATTTGTAACCTTTGTGCAGGCAAAACTGAACCTGGGGTCGTCAAAACATACTCTATTTCGCCCGAGACGCTCTCTGGCAATTTATCAGTAATTTTGTAGTCGCTCTGGCGATCGTTTGGCTCATCAATCTCCAGTACAACCCGAACCAAATCGCCTGCTTCAAATGTGTTAGATTTGGTCAACTGCCCGTCTCTTTCAATATAAGTCGATTTACTAATCAGGGGGCTGATCTCGCCGACATTGATACAAACTGCGCCAAAATCACTTGTTTTGTAGTATGTATTCTGACCGGCAAGTTTATATGAAACGTTCGATGCACTACTGATTCTGACAAGCGGACCGTTTTCGCAACCTTGGAAATTTGTATTCAGCTCAGACTTGCCATAGACGATAAATTCGATTTCCAATTTCAAATCAACATAATTATCGCTCAGAATATATTCCCCTCCTTGCAAAACGGCATTTTGGATACAAGCAGTCTCGTTAATCTGGCAAGTGTATTGCTTGGGAATCAACCGAAGGTCAAAACGATATTTGTTTTGCCCAAGATCGTTGACCGTGGGGGTATAAGATCGTCCCCCTTTATCCTTTAAGGATATAACGCTTAAATATCTAACCTGCGAAGGAAAGTTTTCGAAAATTGAGACCCTAGAGTTAGATGGGGTATCGATATACGATCGTATATTTAAATTAGCCTTATCGTTATTAGCAAAATTTGACCTAACATTTCCAGCCGAATCAGTAAGGGTTTGAACAGGCGGGGTTTCGCCTAAGGCCAACATCCTAGAAAAAAAGAAAAGTCCTATTGCCGCAATCAAAACTGCGCCAAACAAAACAAGTTTGTTGGAAAATTGCTTTTTTAGCCATTTCTTCTTAAGGCGAAACATTGTATTCATAATCAATTTGATTTAAGCCGTTTGCTGCCAGATCGGCTTGCACTAAAGTAATCGTTATCAGTGCCGTATTATCATTTGACCACACGATTGTGGGAGCTGTCGTCAAGTTCTTACCGTTTACTTTGAAATTTATCAATGAATTTTTCTTGACACCAGCGATATTTTCTTGAAAGGTAAATTGATTCTGATAGGCTGGTAAACCAACAATTTCATCGCGCGCATAAGCCTTCTGGTCCTTCTCAAAAGTCGCCTCGCTACGGGTTCTCGCGCTGTCGCTATACGTTGACCTCAAAAGCTCAGCTCTTTGACCAAAATTGGTATCATAGCTAATCGTCAAACTTCTTAAAACTGGACTAACGGATCTTGAACCGGTAAAATCTACTTTAATATATAGATCCGCGGAAGCCTGTAATTTCCTAGGATCATCAACTCCAGGATTATTCTGATCGATTGGTTTATCAGAATAGCTGAACTTCAAACTGGTATTACTGTTGCCAAGAGCATTACCGATAAAATCACTATAAGTGTAGGAATGGGAATTGGCCCCAAAAAGTTCGTTCGTCGTGTTCCTAAAGTGTGCAGATGTTTGATAATTAGACGCTTTCGTAAAGCGAGCGACACAACGCGCAACTGGCGCGATCCAAATATTATACGACGAATCATAGCCAATCCCCCTTCCATCGCCACCACAGGCAGATACAGCGGAGTAACTATATGCCCCGAGTGTCGCATCTTCTCCTGGTAGATTATTTGAAACTTGAGATATTGCAATTGTTTGTCCCTGTTGCTGGACGGAGGCAAATAATTTGTCGTCCGGCGTAACAGCTATCTGAGCCGGTGCGCAAGAAATTATATCTCCCGAGGCGTTCGTACAGTCATATCCGGCTGGACTGCTAAATGCCGCCGCAAAACTCTTAAGTGCTTTTGTATTCCCGTCGATCCTCGTAATCACCTTGGATCCCCTAGACGCACCCCAAACATTTCCGTGTGGGTCGTTGGATATTCCATACATTTTGAGCGCATTCCCGTCGGAGTCATTTTGGTAGTACTGCGCGACGGCCATAGTAGTAGTGTTGATTCTGGTAATTCCCGCTCCTGAAGTTGGGACGTAAAGATTTTCCTCGTTTTTGTCAAAAACTGATCCGTAAGGTAATCGTGTCAGCGGAATAGTTGCAATAACGTCCACGTCGCCTGGCTGGTCAAATGTGTTACCGTCTAGAACTAAAATTTGAGGCGGGTTATACATTCCTACCCAAATCCTGTTCGAGCTGTCAACCGAGATTGACCTTAATCCCCTATACACAAGCTGATTATCCCCCGGAATTACTTTTTTTGTTACGACTTTATTTTCACCCGGCAGGATGTGAGAAACGGTGTTAAGTCTTGCCGAAAAATCGCTTTCTGTACAACGAGGATCGTTTGGACAACCGATATAGTCAGACGAGCTCCTATTGGCAACCCACGCATCTTGATTCAAACCGACCACGGTTCGGGATGGGTCGACACCAACCTTCCACTCATTTTCGACTTGTCCAGTGACCGCATCGATCTGCGAGACATAATCCTTTTTGTAAATAGCGATCCACAAGTACTGGTTTTGTTTGGCGATAGAGTTGGTATTCGAGTAGCTAGCGGCTCCCCAATTATTTACTCCGCCCGGAGAGTACTTATACGAAATCGATCCCGTAGTTTGATATCCTCCTTGTCCGTCGTCAGAAAGCTGTAAGCCCTGATTAGTGCCGGCAGTTGAGATGTTTGTTTTCGTAAAAGCTTCAAAATCTGCATCGGACTGAAAAATCTTACTCGACGATTGACCGGCAGCGACACAAAAACCAGATGGCACCAATACCATTGCAACGCTTACAACCAAAATAATAGCGCTAAGTGATTTGCTCATATTTCAACTATAATTATACCAGCACCTACGAGTCCGGTAAAATTAACAGAGTGCTTATTTTTTCGAATTTTCTTCGTTGCGGCTATGTCTTCAAAAAACGGACCATACGGCCCGTTTTTTGATGCTCGATTTATCTTATTGCTTTATGAGGTCTTCCTGTTTCTTAGATAGAGATACGAGCCTGTGCCTAGCACCACAATCGCGATGAGAATCCAAAGCCATAGCAATGATCTGCCTTGAGTACTGCCTCCGATTTGTTCACCTTTGACTTCGCCCGTTGAAGTATCGCTCGAGGCCGTTACGTCTGGCGTGGTCGAGACTATCGGCGTTTCGACTTCCGTATTCGCTGACGTGCCCAAGGCTGCTACCCTAACTATCGCCGATAGTGTAGTGGGATTCGCTGTCGCAATGTTTAAGACCGGAGCAACGTCTGTCCTGAAACTCATTTCTGAGCTACTCACTGATTCAGGTGAACCATGCGAAACCGTTCTGAAGTAATATGTTGTTCCAGCGATTAATCCACTAATTGTCACGGAGTGGGCAGTTACTTTATTCGAATCCTCAATGGTGGAATTTGAGTATCCGTAGTTTGGAGCTAAACCAAGGGTCGAATGAGAGGTTGTACCATACACAACCCTTGAAGTCGCAGGTTCATTGGTCGTCCAGGAGATTATTATCGAATCGGTTGTGGCATTTGACGAGCTCTCGCCAGTTATAACTGGAGCGATTTCATATTCCTCCGTCATAACTTCGCTTGTATTTCCCGCTTCGTCATAAGCGATCGCTTTGAGAGTTGTGTCAACGGTAATCGCAATAGATCCCGAGTATTGCGTTTTGGTATCGTCTGGGTCCGATCCGTCTGTCGTGTAGTAGATATCGTCAAGCTCGATATTGTCTGAGCTCGAAAGCACCACATTTTGAGACGTCTGATAATCGCCACCCACTGGATCGGCGATTGGCTTTTCTGGTGCAGTTGTATCTTGGACGATGACTGTGCGGGTTTGCTGTATACCATTATTACCTGAAGCATCCGTAGCATCAAAATAAACAGTGTACTCTCCGGGCAGAGCCATATTCAAACTACCTGTATCAACGTTAACCGTCACGGATGAATCGTAGTTATCGGTTGCACTATAGCCTGGGTCGGTATAGCTCGAACCAGCTTCAACAGTATATGGATTATCTCCCTGTAATGTTATAACCGGTGCGGTCGTATCAACAACCAAAATGCTTGAAACTTCTTCGCTCAAATTGCCAGCATTGTCTTGTGATCGAAGGAATAAATTATAAATTCCTTCTTCTGACAGATACGTTGTTAGGCTAGTGACGTTACCGATAAAGGTCGATCCTACCAGTGTCGAGCCTGTGATTCGGTAGATATAACCAGCTATTCCAGAAGTCGCATCAGTTGATGCTAGCCAATTCCAAACTTGAGCCAGAGAGTTGGTTGGATTTGGTGTGGTTGTTAATCCGGTTGGAGCAGTCGGGTTTATTCTATCCAAGACAATGGTATCTGATTTGTTCGATGAAACGTTGTTAGCAGCATCTCTAAATCTGGCTTGAACGGTTTTTGTTCCTGATGCTGTAGCTAGTTGCCACGATTTTGTTAGAGCAATCGGCTCCCATGCAGACCAAGCTGCGCTGGTTCCATTTCTGAAACTCATCTGAGTAACCGCAATATTATCTGTTGGTGACAAGCTAAGCTCAACATTCCTGGAATTTGTATAGGGGTCACCCAAATTAATCAGCATCGAGCCTGTTGGTCGATCGTTATCCGTTACGACAATTGTTTTAGGGCCACTTGTTGCAGCATTATTAGCTGCGTCATAAACATTGACTGAATAATCGATCGGCGAAACTGAATTTGATGGAACCGAGATAACGTAGGTAAATGGAGACGAACCACCAGTCATTGGCGTCCATGCTCCCCCATCAATTGAAATCTCAGCTCGGGTTGGAGCGATATTGTCTGTTGTGTTAACTGTGACCGTTGTTTTTTCGCCAGTAGTGCCAGCTGTGCCAGTAACTGACGTAATTATTGGCGCATCATTATCAAGCGGAATAATCACCCCGCTTCTTAGCGTTGGCCCGTTGCCGGCTGCGTCATCAAATGAAACAGTATAGCTTATTGGGTCAAGATGATTCGAAGGAAGCATTATAGGATAGGTATATATCCCTGGAATCAAGCTGACTGGCATAGGTACGAAGCCAGCACCATTGATATTAATTAGAGCAGAAGTAATACCGATATTATCTGAGACATTAGCGACAATGGTCGATATCTCGCCTGTTGTATCCGGGGTGTTGCTAAGCGAGATAATAACTGGCTTGGTTGTATCTTGGACAATAACTGTTCGCGTTTTTTGATCCGCATGGTTTCCAGAAGTATCGGTCGCATCGTAATAGACCAAATACGTTCCAAGCAGTGACATATTCAAACCGCTTGTATCGACATTCACTGTAACGGATGCATCGTAATTATCACTCACAAAGTAACCAGGGTCAGTATAACTCGAGCCAGCCTCTACATAGTAAGGATTATCACCCGCCAGCGTTATCACCGGCGCGGTTGTATCCACGACGCTAACTGTTCTCACGACCTCAGCTGCAGGATTTCCGGCCAAGTCAGAAACGTTATATCTTACAAAGTAATCACCGATCTGATCAACATTAACATTTGAGATTGTAGAAATATTTGTCGTTAGATTACCGTCAAATCCGTCTGAAGCAGTCGCTCCAGGGTCAGAATATGAGGTATGGACTTCAAGTGTAATCGGGGAAGTCCCATTCATCGCGATAACAGGAGCAACCGTGTCAACAATGAATGTGTGGCTCTGGTCTTCAGACATTGTATTACCGGCCAGATCTTCTGCGCCCATAACACGAACTCTATGCATGACCTCTTCTGCTGAAGCAATTGCGTAGGTAAAACAAAATGTTTTGGCGTCACTATCAGAACAGTCGTTGACCGTTTGATAATCTAGCGGGGCGATATTTATACCGATTTGCGGAGTATTGGCGATATCCTCGCTGAATGTAACTTTTATTGTCGGATCGTCTGAAGCTATGTTATAAGTTTGCCCATCCGAATCTACTGAAACTACGGTCGGAGCAGTGTTGTCAACATAAACCGGAATACTAATAAACCCCGACTCATTGCCGGCGACGTCAAATACTTTTACATAGATTCCATGTGAACCATCTGTGGATCCCGTTGTATCCCAAGTAGTCGAATATGGAGCACTAGTCGCATCGCCAATAAGGGTTTGGACAGGGCTACTATGGTAGAACTCTACCTTCGAGATTCCGCTACCCGCTCCATCGTCTGCAGTTGCATCGATATTAACGATTCCACGAAGCTTTGCGTCACTTGCCGGACTCGTGATTGCGCCGGTTGGAATATCTTTATCAATATTCGAGACCGTAACCGTTCGAGTTGTGCTGTTGCCGACAGCGTCGGTTGCCACAAAATTAAACGATCCATTGGATGTAAACGTATGAGAGCTGGCATTCAACGTTCCTTCGTTTGTTGTAGCGTTGACCGTAATATCTTGATTAGTCCAACTTGTACTGTTGTATGGATCGATTGTTATAACAGGTGCAGTTCTGTCGATTGTTACATTCCAGATAGCGCTCCAGGGGCTTGTGTTCCCCGCAGAATCAATCGCTCTAACTTGCCAATACCATATTCCATCGTGAGCACCAGAAGAATGAATCGTGTTGCTTGGCAAGACACCTGATTTCCAAAGACCCGAGGTCAATTCGCCTCCTACTTCAGAAGGGCTATTTGATGTTTGGAATTCATATGTTACAGGCGAAGCGTCAGATGACGCATCCCATGTAAAATCAAAATTGTTGATGGGTATCGAAATACCATTTGGCAAGCCGTTTAGAGGTACGGTTGGGGCTGTTGCGTCAACAGTTAGAGTCACGGATGCTTCGTCGCCTTGATTCCCAGCATTATCCTCGGCTCGAAGAAAGATGTTGTAAACCCCGTCAATAAAGTTCGTGGTAGCAGTAGTTACGTTGCCGATGAATGTCGGAGCTAAATCTAGGGATCCCGTAACTCTATAAATGTATCCCGCAACACCAGACGTCGCGTCACTTGAGGCCGCCCAATTCCAGACCTGAACTAGAAGGTTAGTGGGATTAGAGATAGTTGAAAGTAGCGTCGGTATCGAAGGAGCGACCGAGTCAAGAGTAATTGTGTCCGTTGAAGCCTCGGATATATTACCAGCAGCATCCATGAACCAAGCATGTACCGTTCTTGTTCCCTGGGTTGTGGTAGTCGCCCACTCATAAGTAGAAGCGTATGGAACCCAGTTTGTGCAGTCTGTATTGCTGTTTCTAAAGCACATCGAAGTCGGTGCGATATTGTCGGTGGCGTTTAGGCTCAATGTAACATCGTTGGTGTTTGTATATGTATCTGCTGAATTGATTAGAACCGAACCGCTTGGGCTATCGTTATCTGTAACTGTGATTGTGTGCGGACCACTTGACACAACATTGTTAGCCCCGTCATAAACATTGACTGAATAATTGATCGGCGAATCGAAATTCGATGCCACTAAAACGTCAAAGGTAAAAGGAGATGAACCGCCAACCATTGGTATCCACGCTCCCCCATCAATTGAAATTTCCGCTCGAGTTGGAGCGATGTTATCTGTTGCGTTAACTGTGACTGTCGTTGTTTCGCCAGTAGTGCCAAATAAACCAGTTACGAAGTTGATTTCGGGATTCTTGTTATCAGTCGGATCTACCGTCTGTAATGGCGATGTCGTCACATTGCCGTAACCGTCAGAAAATTGAGCTACATAGCTCATTGGGCTTAATGAATTCAGGGGAAAATCATAGGTCGCAGTATAGTCTGGGCCGGTACCTGTCATAGACACAAAACCTGCGCCATTGATATCGATTTGAGCAGACGTAATTCCAGTATTATCGGTCGCATTTACAGTAATAGTCGAGGTATCTCCGGTTGTATTTGGAATTGACTGGTATGAATTAATTGTCGGCGCGGTTGTATCTTGGACAATCACGTTAAATCCGGACGTAGCGGTATTACCAGCTAAGTCCGTAGCGCTACAACCAACCGGTGTCGTGCCAATCGGAAATTGCGAGCCGGAAGCAGGAGAGCAATTTACATTAACAGTTGGATCAACATTGTCAGTCGCGGTTGGATTGGTATAGCTGATTACTGCCCCCGCCGAAGAAGTGGCTTCGGTCGTTATATCTGAATAGGAATCGAAAACCGGCGCAGTCGTATCGGTCACTGGCTCAGTGTAATAGACCGTCATGCCAATGTGATCAATAAAAGCCGTAGTCTGGCTATTCCCCTGTCGCATCGCCCAGATATCAAATCCAAAATTTGGATTATTTATATCCGCAGGAGATAAATCAGCCTTGCCCCACTTATCATTTACTCCCCCAAAAACCTTGACCTCCTCAGCGTTCCTTGACCTTGACGTCCATTGAACAGCTCGGTTGTAATTTGGGTAGGTGGTAGATTGCTGCCACATCGGCAAACCGTTTATAACTAGGTCGGCAATCTGATCGTATATGACTGAACTGGCACTTGCTGAGGTCGGACGAGTATATTTTCTCTCCACCCTGACCTCAACACCATCTATGGTCGCGTTTGTCGGAATATTAAAACCAAAACCCGTAACTATGTGACCAAGTGAAGGCCCTGTTGTATATACATTATCTGAAACTTTTGAATTGTTAGGGTTCGACCAGCCTGTGGCGCTTGATGCACTATTTTGCCCTGTCGTAGCCGCCAAGGCAACAGGCGCTTGGAAGCTCATTAACGAAAAAGGAACGATTAGTACAAACGTAAGAAGGTAACTTAAGAAACTCTTCAGTTTACTTTTCATATAACCCCCATAATTAAATTTATGTTCACAGTACACCTTGCCAACACCTTGTCAAGAGTTTTTAATTTTCAAATCCGGCTAAATAATCAATCCACGATTGAACATTTGATTTTTCGTTAGAATCTTTTTCGATAAAAACAGGTTGCTGCTGTACCTGTGTTTGTGGGACATCAACTTTAACAACCTTCTCCCCCGGCTTGCGCAGTCCCAATTTTTTGCGAGCCTCAAGCTCGGCGAAAGCATCGGTTTTGTAGTACGCAATCAATGTTTGCAATCTACTTTGGTCTTTCTCTAAATCAATCTTGTCTTCTTTTAAAACCTTTATCTTTTGATTAGTTGTGTAATTAAAATAGACTGCCTGATAAAGCAGGAACAGCACATAGCCGATGGCGCATACAACAAAGACCGTAAACAAAATGCCTTTACGCCTGGGTGCTTGTGATTGCGATTTATTTGATAGGTCTTCCACAAATCAATTATAACAAATGCTTGCGATAAGTTTTTACCATCGCGTTACTGGCGGCTGGTTATCGTCTTGAGGTTTTGAATTTTCCAAATCATTAGCTTCGTTTGCAGCTGGAGGATTTTGCTCTGTTGTCTGCGGGGGTTCTGGCCGAGCCTGCTGATCGTAATCAACATTTGCCGATATGTCAGGCATCTGACTATTTCTCGCGCCAATCCAAGCGTAGCCGTAGTATCCGGCCGTGGCCAAGGCGCTAGCCAAAACAACAATTGCCAAAAGTAGTATCCACGCGCTCCAATTGACACCGCTTATTGCGGTTGACTCTCCTGACCCAAGTTGCGGTACCGGTAGGAGCTGGTTAGAAACCGTCTGGGCCGATAGATCCGGGGAGTTAACTGTTTTAGATGCTACATAATGAGTGCTAGCGGGTTTTGGCTCGTTGTCAGCCAGAGTAATCGTTACCGTACCAGTTACTGGACTTGTAACAATCTCTGGCACGCTAGGCGCTATTAGCGTAAAAGATCCGAGGGGTAAAATTGTTTTGTTGCCATTAGTTCCAATTGCAGTTAACGAGGCCGAATGCTGCCCAAGTTCCAAAACCGAGCTATCTAGAACAATTTTCCAGTTACCGTCGACACCAGCCGTAGTCTGAAACGTTTTTGAACCAACCGCCAATATTATTGTAGATAATGGCGTGGCCTCTCCTTCGAGAAACACTTTATCTCCCTGGGTCAACTGTGTACTAATGGTTGGGCTCGTCAGGGTTAAGGTTGGCGCTAGGGTATCTATCGAGAAATCGATTGGAATATTTAAGCTAGCAATCTGTGTAATATTGCCCGTCAGGTCGGTAATAGTGATATCGGTTAAGGTCAGATCGCCAGGTAAAACTATACTCGGGTCCCCCAAGGCAACAACGTAACTCGCCTGAAAATCACCCTCTACTATAGGGTTTGCATCAAAAGTAAGTTGACGACCGTAAATCAAGCCACTGATGGAAACAATATCGTCACTGCCTACTCCAGGAGAAAAATCAATTAGAACCGACTGGTCAATGATAACGGTCTGATCTTCGCCCGTGCTTGGCTGCGCAGGAGTTGCGGCAAAATATCCCGTAGCAGCGGTGTAATCACATTGAATAAGCTTCTCCCATTCCGTAAGGTAGGGTTGTCCTTCCTCCATTTTAAAACCTAATTTAACAGTATGTTCTCCTTCTGGTAACAGTTCTGAAAGCGCTTCGAAGCTGTTTGTGTTCGAGGAAAGGTAGTAGTTTGTTTCGGAGTCAAAAGTTCTTTCATCAACAGGTTTAGCAAAATCATCAATGAAAATCGCCATAGCAATTGGCTCAAAAGTCTCAGCGGTCTGCACGTTAACCCTAAAACCAGTATTTCTACTAGATAAGTACCCGTCAGGAGTTAAAACCTCTCCTGGCAGAGCAATCAGCTCGGCAGTGAAGTTTTCTGTGTCATCTGCGGCTCTAACACTTGCAGTTGGAAGAAGAAAATTGAAACCAGTAACTGCGCTTAGCAGAAGTAGTGACAACAGGTATAGTTTGATTTTTTTCATTTGATTATTTCTCTTGTACACAAATGGCCCCGCATTTGCGAGGCCATAGCTTAACGCCATAGCTTAAGTAATCAGAAATGTACCAAACCCCAGAACGTTGTCAAGCATCTAACTTCCTACATAATCAAAGTTACGACCGTACATTAAGACAAGAGCACCATATCCGGTGCTCTTGTCTTTTCAATTATTTCTTTTTGATAATTCATATCCCTCCTTAGTGGATAAAATTTTTAAAAGATTACGTTTTGTTTTACTATTCACATACGTTCCTCCTTAATTTTTGCCGTTTGCTAAATCAGACAAAACTATTTCATATAAAGGCTTGGGTGATGCAAATATCTGAACGTATATTTTTGATCCGTCACTATCTGTTATCTGTGCAAAACCAAACTCGCTATAGCTATCGCCTACTATATTGGCCATATGGGACTGGCTTAAAGTCCAAGCCTTAGTCGCCTCTTGAACTGAGTTATAGTCTATGGCTAAATTCTCACCTGCACTCATATAGGAATAATCAGCCTTCTCGATAAAACTCCAGGCCCTAGCACCACTTGGAGATACATGTTCAAAATAATTGTTCTGTATCATGTCGATAGCTTTAAGCTGCGCAGCTGTAGCTAGCCTATCGTTCCAAGTTAACTGATCTAAGTTTCTCTGAGATCTAATATTATTAACGAGGCGCAAGGCATTTAATGAATCTTCTGGTATAAAATTAGCAGATATGGCCTTCGCTTGCGGTGTAAAAGCAATCGATAAAAAAATAAAACCGGCATAAATTGAGATCTGCAGCGGTTTAAATAATTTGTTGTTTTTCATTTCCCCTCTTAATTCACGTTCGTAATACTTAACATATATAATATACCATGTTATATAACACTTGTCAATATACGAACGTAAATCAATAAAATTATATGGTTAGAATATTAAAAAACGCCCATATACACTATGGGGCGTTTAAATATACCTTGGTCTTCTTTTATGGTCGGCCTGGCAGGGATCGAACCTGCGACCAATGCCTTATAAGAGCACCGCTCTGCCACTGAGCTACAGGCCGTACTGTTAAAATATACCTTAAGTTTGTTGCTTTTCAAGCATTTTGTCTTTAAAATAAAAGTAGATATCATAATTAGTGAGATTTAGTTTTAATATTCTTAATTAATGGACGAAGAAATTCCAAAACCAATCGAAGTCGTTAAGCGCTCAAAAAGATATATATATGGTCGTTATTTTCTTGCTGCTTTTGGGATTTCCATCCTTGTTCTTGCGGGCTCCTATACTGTGTTTGCTTTTGTGACCAAAGATAGCGTCCTGCCTAAGGTTACGGTCGCTGGGAAAAGCATTGGGGGGCAAAGTAAATTTTCCGTTTCCAAAACACTTGAAACCTTAGCCAAAACAAAGTCGGACGAGAAGGTTGTTTTGGTTGATGGTGACGACAGAACGGCGGTTTCATTTAACGATATCGGCCTTTCCTTAGATCAGCCTAAAACCCTACAAAGCTCTGTTGAAGCTGGTAGGTACAAGAAGATTTATCCCACATTTCAATATTTCTACGAAAGCATTAAGGGACCTTTTAAAATTAAGGCTAGTCTCTCTTGGGACCAGGAGAAATCTAAAAAATTAGACGAAATATTAAACGGTAAGAAAAAAGACCCTCAGAGTCCGAAGATTTCACTTAACGACGATAATCTTGAAGTTACAGAAGGCCAAGATGGGTCAATCATTGACGGTAAGTCCGTCAAACAAAGCCTAGAGGGTTGCTTTGTCGACGGGTGCTACTCAACTTTGAAACTCAAGAAAACCACCATTAAGCCCGATTTTACCGCCGCCGACGTCGAACCATTTAAGGGAAAAATTAATGAGATTGTCCAAAAGAAGATGGTTCTAACTAGCGACGCTAAAAACATTGCCTTGACCCATGAAAATTTATTGAACCTAATCGATCTGGAAAGAACGGTATTGGAACAAAAAATTGTTTTTAACGACAATCAAATCGCAGATTTATTGAAGGACAAAGCTAGCAAGCTCAACACGAAGGGTAGGGCTCGGGTTATTTCGGCTGTGGATAATTCTATAATCACAGAAGGACGGGAAGCAGTAGAAGTCGATGTCGATAAAAGTATCGCCAATCTCAAGGAGGCACTTTTAAACGGTAAGGAAAGCTCCGAATTAATTGTATCGACCGTACCTATAAAGGAAGAGCTCCAGCAGCCTGGATATAACCTCGGTAAATACAGCGGAAAATACATAGAGGTCAACCTCTCAGAGCAAACGCTCTACCTTATAAACGGTGGCAGTCTCGAGGGAACTTTTAGCGTCTCAACCGGCAAATGGTCAATGCCTACTCCTGAAGGAGAATACGCAATTAACAATAAAGATCCTCGTGCATACTCCAGTAGATACGAACTTTATATGCCATATTGGATGGCTTTCATCGGCTCTGAATACGGTATTCATGAATTACCGGAATGGCCAAACGGAACCAAAGAAGGAGAGGCCCACCTTGGTACACCAGTTTCTCATGGATGTATAAGGTTAGGAAGAGGTTCGGCAGAGCAGGTTTATAACTGGACCGATATTGGCACAACGGTATTTATTCACAAATAACAGTAATCATTTTATACAAAAAATAGGAGGCCTTGCCTCCTATTTTTTTTGGTATAAAAAGTTACTTATTCTGCGGCTTAATCGAGATCTTTTTGGTCTTATTCTGCTGCTTTTTAGGTATTGTGAGCCTTAAGACTCCGTCTTTTACCTCAGCAACAGCCTGTTCACTGTCGACATAAGACGGAAGTGAAATTATCCTAGAAAAACCACCGTAGGAGCTTTCCATATGATAGTAGTCCTCGCGTTTGACCTGTGCGTCATGCTTACGCTCCCCTTTGATCATGGCTTTATCATCTTCAATCTCAACGCTTAAATCCTCTTCTTTAACACCGGGAATATCGGCTTCTATGATCAATTCCTTGGTAGTTTCCCGAATAGCGACCGTTGGATGAAAAGATTCTGTCAGGCTGTGCACTGATGGCTCCTCGAAAAAGCGATCAACCATATCGCGCATCGACATCATATCCCTCCAAGGCGACCAAGGCATTAGGCTTCTTTGCATTTCTGGCTCACCTGCCTCCTGTTCGTCTTCTTCAATAATTTCGTCTATTGTTCCCTCGAGATCCTTGCCCGCTTCGCGAAAAATAAATTCTACGGGCATTGAAAAGAAGCGTCCGACCCGTAGTGCCAATGAAACCGACGGAATGCATTTACCCGATTCCAAAGCAATAACAGATTGACGTGACACACCGAGCTTGTCAGCAAGCTCTCCCTGCGTCATGTCGGCCTTTTCGCGGTGTCTTTTTAGATAAGAAGATAAACCTCTTTTGGATTCCATAGCCAAATTGTAAAGTCAACTTTACAATTTGTCAAGATCTATTAGCACAAAATTTAGCTGTAGCGCTCTTTGCGCTCCAATTTATCGAGCTCTAAATCTATTTCAATTGGAACGATTTTTCTCAGTACTCGCGGGTTTGAACTTACCAGTTCTGCTATAACCCTAGCGACGTCGTTAGGTTTAAGTAGTTTTTCTAGTTCTCGCGTAGATAATTTTAATTCGTTTTTGACAAAAGGCGTGTCGACAGAAGACGGACAAACGGCGGTAACCCTGACCCCAGTCCCCTGCAACTCCTCGTAAAGTGTTTCGGTCAATCCTATAACACCAAACTTGCTAGCACAATAAGCCCCGTGACCTCGGTTAGCGCGCAGGCCTGCCATAGAGGCGAGGTTAATTATGTAGCCAAAACCCTGCCATTTTAGAAGCGGAACGACATTCTTGCAGACCAGGAAAACACTTTTTAAATTTGTATTTATGATTTTTTCAAACTCGTCCTCGGTGGTTTTCTCGAAACGTTTGACTAAATATTCCCCTTGGCAACACAAAACCACATCGATCTGGCCAAATTTTGATTGGCAAGACTGAATCGCCCTCGTTACATCGGATTCTTTGGTCGTGTCGCAAATTATGAAATTATCTTTTTTGTCAGATTGTTTCTTGTCGGCAATTAAAACTTCATATCCAAGATGCCCCAAGATTTTCTCGCAGGCATTGCCGATCGCTCCACTTCCCCCGAATATAAGTGCACTTTTCAATTCCCCTCCTAAATATTATTATAGCAATTTTTAAAACATAATGGTTAGCTTGCAATGTTAAAGCAAAAAAAGTTAAGATGGGAAAGCTATTAACAAAGGAGGCTAATGTCGTTCTCGCAAATTCACGACCTGGTAGAACAAGCATCTAAAACACTAGAGCTAGACAAAGATTTGCTAAGCCAAATTATTAAGCCAAACAGGGTTATTGAAGTTAATTTTCCTGTCCGAATGGATGACGGCACGGTCAAGATGTTTGAAGGTTATCGCGTTCAGCACGATAACTCGCGTGGGCCATATAAGGGTGGAATTAGGTATCATCACGAAGTTGACTTAGAAGAAGTAAAAGTTCTAGCCGCACTAATGAGTTTCAAAACTGCAATTATCGATATTCCTTTTGGGGGCGGTAAAGGAGCGGTCAAAGTCAGCACTAAAAATCTTAGCCAAAACGAACTAAAAGGACTGACCGAGAGCTTTGCCAGTGCAATTAGTGATTCCATCGGAGTTAATAAAGATATTCCAGCTCCCGACGTTGGAACAAACGCACAGATAATGAGCTGGTTTCAAAAAAAATACGAAAAAGTGACCGGCAAAAAAGAAATAGGGGTTGTAACGGGTAAACCCGTTGCAGAGGGTGGAATACAGGTTCGCGACGAAGCGACAGGCCTTGGAGGGGCAGCAATAGTAGGAGAGGCCTCTAAGATCCTCGGTAAAAAACCGGCCCATGTGTCGGTCGCGATTCAAGGATTTGGCAACGTCGGACATCATCTAGCGCATCATCTTTTTGAAATGGGCTATCGAATTACTGGGATAGTCGATATCGAGGGTGGCTTTATGCATGAAGATGGCCTCGACTACTACGGCACACAAAAAAATATCGTAAGTGGAAAAAAGATTCACGAGAAGTGTTTTTGCGCTGTGCACGGACCCTCCGATGATTGCGCTTTTACATCATCAGAAGACCTTTTGACCAGCGATGTTGATATTTTAGTTCCAGCGGCGCTCGGCAATCAGATTACAAAACGTAATGCCTCGCAGATAAAAGCTAGAATCATTGTGGAGCTGGCCAATAACCCGATTTCAGCTGAAGCTGAAAAAATTCTTGATAAAAAAGGCATTGTAATTGTTCCTGATATCCTAGCTAACGCCGGTGGAGTTTTGGGTAGCTATCTGGAGTGGAGCGAAAATACAGGCGGACCAAAGCTTGGTTACGAGAAAGCCCAAGCATATATCTGCAAGAAAATGAAAGCAGCCTACAGGGAGGTCGAGCGCACCGCCAGAGAACGCAAAATCTCTTTGCGCCAAGGCGCTTACGTTCTAGCTGTCCAAAAAATAGCCAAAGCACTCAAAAAGCAAGTATAATGTAACTAATGAGATTTTTCTTTACACGTTTTAGGGCGCAAAACGGTCGAAAGCTTATTTCTTTTCCAAGGCTGCACTGGTGGCAATTGGGGCTGTTTTTTGTGGTAATGGGCCCTGGGATAATTACTGGAGTTGTCGATAACGACATCGGCGGAATCGCAACATACTCTTCGGCAGGCGCCAGTTACGGCTATCAACTCCTGTGGGTTCTTCTTTTGTCCACGATCGCCTTAGCTATCATTCAAGAGATGAACGCGAGGATGGGCGCCGTAACAGGAAAAGGACTGGCCGCTCTTATCAGGGAGAGCTTTGGTATTCGAATAGCTTTTTACAGCTTAATCGCCCTACTGATAGCAAACGTCGGCAACATTATGGCAGAATTTGCCGGGATTGCGGCAGGTGGCGAAATATTCGGAATTCCAAGAATAGTATCAATCCCAATCGCAATTTTGCTTGTAACCTATATCGCTCTTTACAGTAACTACCATAAAGTCGAAAGAATTTTGCTAATTTTTTGTCTATTTTATCTCGCCTACGTGTTTGCCGGTTTCTTGGCCAAGCCAGATTGGGCGCTAGCTTTAAATAACTCCATCAAACCAACAATGGACCTTAAGGATGTAGGGCTCGTGACAATGGCAATAACTATTATCGGAACGACCATTGCACCATGGATGCAGTTTTACCAACAGGCGGCTGTCGCCGAGAAAAAAATACTTCTTAAGGATTATCAATACGAGAAGTGGGACACTTATGTCGGTTCTTTTTTGACAAATTTCGTTGCCTTCTTCATCGTGGTTGCGACCGCCGCCACCTTATACAAAAATGGGATTTTAGTCGAAACTGCGGGCGATGCTGCCAAGGCCCTCATTCCAATCGCTGGTCGGTTTGCGGGAAGTCTTTTTGCCTTTGGGTTAATCAACGCAGGGCTTATGTCCGCGATTGTGTTGCCTGCCTCGACCGCATACTCTCTGTCCGAAGGCTTTGGCTGGGACGCCGGAATAGACAAGAAATTCAAAGAGGCACCGAGGTTTTATATTATTCTGGTCACTCTAATTGTATTTGGCGGATTATCTATTCTATGGTCAAAGATTGATTTGATCAAGATTATGATCTGGTCACAGACAATAAATGGCATTTTGCTTCCACTTATTCTAATCTTGATGCTCATTATCGTTAATAATAAGAGTATTATGGGAAAGCACACCAACACAAAATTCCAAAACATAATCACTATCGCTACGGCTGGTGGCGTAATTATTCTAACTGCTGCCCTGGTTATTTTTACAATAATAGGAAAATAAAATGCGCTTTAGTGAAAAATTAGTAGGCATGAAGGTTTACAGCCATAAGGGCGAACTTGTTGGCTCAGTCGCCGATTTTGTAATATCCAAAGACAAAACTCACCCCGCTGTCAACGCAGTCGTGGTGCTATTTAACGAAGTTAATTATATCGGTAAAACTCCCTTGCTCGAAAATGCTCGAAAAATTAAATTGATAGTCCCCTGGCAAGAAATAAAATTTCAAAACGATAAATTCACACTAACTCAGGGAGAAGATCAGCTAGAGACAAACTATCTTGGCAAAAGTGAGATATTAGTTAGTAAAGATATCGTTGATAGTGTTATCAATACTACCGCTGGTGTTTCAATTGGAAGGGTCAACGATGTCGTGATTTTTGAACAAAACGGACGGCTGGAGGTTTTTGGCCTCTCGGTTGGAATAATTGGAATTGTAGCAAAGCTCGGACTTGAAATCCCGATGGAAATCATCGATCGTGGCTTGGGAAAAAGCTTTGCCGAAACGGTAATCAGCTGGAAGTACGTCAAAGATTACAAACCAAACAAAGGGTCGATTGAGTTGAATGTTGGCGAGAAAATCAGTACCGCCGATCAAATCGACTGGATTGAATCAAAATCAATTCTCCCACCTAAAAACCAGAAAAAGAGAGACCCCCTGATCATCCTGCCTTGGAACTTGGTCAGAGACGTGTTTAGAAAATCAAATAAAAAACCTCGCCATTAGCCGCAGATTTTTCCGGTTATACCTAAGAGAGTTATTTTTTGTCTAAGTATCCCGTGGCGAAAGCCAGAACTCCGATGACAATTTGAACAATTCCGTACCATGCGTCACCGCTAGCAAAAGTCCAGCGTGGTATCAGGGTGGCTACACCCATAATAATCAATAAAATCGATACGACAAGAAGCAGTTTTCTTGACATAACCCTCCCTTTTAATTACTTGTCTTGAATGTTTTGATTACATCAGCAATCGCCTTGTCTGTCAAAGCAGAATTAGCTGGCGAACTGTCCCAGGTTCGGTACGAATAAGCATAACCGTTTGCCTTAGTAATCTCTGTTGAAGAAAAATTCGCTTTAGCAGATTCAAAATCGCTCTGATTGAATATATAGACCGTCAAAGGCGTGCCATCGTTTAGCTTAAATGCAAAATTAGCTACTGCTAATTGAGGCAGGTTTTGGTTTTCCGCAACCGTATATCCCTCCCAGGCTTGATCGAATTGCAAACCGAAATGATATTGGCTATTTGAGTAATTTCGCCAGTCGGCGGCCGCGACAGTAGCACTTACTGAGCTCAAAGCTCCAGGCGTTTGAGATAAAACGCTATTTGTGGCTGTGACGGTCGGCGTTGAGACAGCCTGTGGGTCACTGTCTTTTGCTTTTACCAATAAGATCCAAGCGATTAATGCCACAACAATAAAGATAACGATAATAATCCCCGCCAACTTCCATTTTTTTAATTTTGATTTTTCCATCTTCCTCCTTGATTAAACTATAGCACATTTTATTTTCTGCGGTGGGACAGAACAAGACCTCCCAGTGCCCCTAGAACAATCGAACCAATCAGAATGTAGATGAAATGATCTGTTTTGGACTTATCTTGAGATATGGACGTACCCTTAACGATTGGGCTATTGGCCCCAAGCGGTGAAACTTCGGCCAAAACTGGTGAAACCACAGGACTGGACTCAAATTGTAGTGTTTTGCTGTCTGGTTCTGATAACACAGTGATCTGCTGACTGACCTCAGGGATGGAAATAGGCGAAGGAATTGGTCGGGTTGGGCAAATCAAATCAAAGGTGACTACTGGCAAAATGGATGAACCCGCATGATTTTGCCATCCATAGACTTCTCCGGGATTTAGTTGCATCGACATAGCTCCAGCATTGATGGTCCGCCAAGAACTGCCTGATAAAACAAACGAGTACCAATAACCATCCCCTGTTCGGCTCTGCCAAGCTGATTGAGATTTTTCCTTGTCCAATTCTACTAAAAACCCGCTATCAAATACTGGATTAAAACCAGATTTTTCCAGTAGATCGCGCCCGGAGATCGTCGGGGTATTTATTTCAACACATGCTGACTTAGAACTTTGATTTGAGTGTAAAACAAATACTCCAACCCGCGAAGATGCTTGCACGCGAAGCGGAAGCAGAATAACGGCAAATAAAATTGTTATATAGATTGTTATATATTTAAGCACGTTTGAACCTTCCAATTATATATAAGACCATGAATGCTCCCCCGAATGCCAGAGTAAGATAGATTAATCGCATGAATGGAAAACTTTTCTGATGACCGCTGGGGAAATTAGACGTAGCACCCAGAACTGATGGCACAGATATATTATCCTGGGCGACAACTTGGACCGGCTGGGTAGGCACAGCTTGCAAGACAATATCAGTCGGCACAACTACACCGACCGATAGTGGCTCACCAACGATACTAGTACCTGTTGGCTGGTCACCAGTAAATGCAACCTGCTCAACAGCTACAGTAGGAGTTGGTGAAATTGTTTTAACCTCTTTTTGCTCAAACGGCACTAGGGACTGATTGCTAAAGGGAAGAGGCTGACGATTTAGTGCCATTATCGTTGCCCCATAGGCCGTCGAAAAAATCGGCGTAGTGTCACCCCAAGATGGATCTGAATCATATCGAAAAGAACCATCCTGCTTCTGAAAACCAAGAAGGTCATCAATTGCACTGCTGCTACCGTTAAGCCAAAACGGGGCCTGTGGGTCCTCGCCAAGCGAGTAAATGGCCATCAAAGCTGCTGCTGACGAGCCAGAATTTGAGCTTGTATTATAACCCTGATATTTAAAACCTCCACCTGGCACTTGCATATTTTTTAGATAGTTCTTCGCTTGAATAATCGTTAAATTTGTTTTTGGCACACCGCCAGCGATCAGGGCCTGGATGGTCTGAGCAGTAAAAGTCGACTCTGTCCCCCACGGCGCATATGGTTCAAAACCGCCATCGGCGTTTTGCTTTGACAAAACAAAATCAACCATTCCCGTCGGAATTATCTGATTTGCGGCCTTATAAGCCATAATTCCAAAAACACTGGCTATCGAATCTGAATTGACCGATCCATCACTTAGAACAAAACCGTCAAGCTTGGCAATCAGATCGCAAGGCAGTGACTCAAGGTTGAAGTCGTATGACTTGAGCGCGATTATCGATCTCTCGATCGCAACTGGATCTTCCTGAAGACAAACGTTAGAAATCAAATAATCGGTCAGCGAC
>Ga0247841_10004751_pt1 | contig 22864 bp, 19 predicted proteins | sample LaCruzMarch2015__2_FD_192410 | JGI IMG/M metagenome (GOLD analysis project Ga0247841, IMG submission 192410) | Freshwater microbial communities from meromictic Lake La Cruz, Castile-La Mancha, Spain - LaCruzMarch2015_18m | ecosystem: Environmental > Aquatic > Freshwater > Lake | place: Spain... | reverse complement strand
AGTGCATTAAGAATTTTTTGTGATTTTTGTGTGCCCTTGGATGTAAGCTCTCCAAGTGTCTTCCGCTCGTCTTCAGAAAGCGTCACGGTGTACTTCTTCATATTCAATCCCCCTTGATTGATTATGAAGATAATATATTATATATACTTTACGACGTTATAATCATGACGAGACACTAGTACAGCGAGGCCCAATTAAAGCCATGATTGTGAGTGGATAATGTGCCTTGCCTTTGTGAACGGCTGACCGTTCTTCGCGCCTTCGCGGCTTCGCGTGAGATTCAACCGGGTCCGGTTTCACGCGAAAGCGCGAAGCCGCGAAGTAAAAACATTGGTTTATTTCGGCCTCGCTGTACTGGGGATTGAAGAGACTTAGCTGTGCCATAGTCAACCTAAATTCCCGATGCACGGCTGGCACTCCCGCCGCCCCCAGGGCCAGATGCTGCTCTGGTTGAAGCTGCCTTCCTGTGGACAAGTGAGGCAATCCGAATTAGGGTCATCCATAAAACTCGTCCACTCATATCGGGTCATGTTAAAAGTTATGCGGCTACAGGCCTCGTCAATGACCGAGCTGAGATCCAGTGTCCAGATACGAGCCGTCCCGTCCTTGCTTCCCGTAGCCAGCCTCGTCCCATCCGGACTAAAGGCTACTGAATATACATCATCATGCTGCATCCCGAGAATTTCCTTTCCATTGAATGCATCCAAGATTGATGCAATATTATCGGTGCAGGCAATAGCAACCTTAGTTCCATCCGGGCTGAAGGCCACAGATTTACCATATCCACCGATTTTCTGTTCTAGAAGATTTTTGCCAGTAAATGCATCATAGATCCAGACCATTTGATCCATACCTGTCACGGCCAGCTTGGTTCCATCCGGGCTGAAGTTCATGTCGTATACGTCATAATAATTTTGTCTTATATTTTTTAATCGAGCGCCGCTGGCCATGTCAATTATTTCAGATGCCCCTAACTGACCACCTATGGCCAGTCTTGTTCCATCCGGGCTGAATTTCATTGAAAAGATATCACCTCCATGCATCGTATAATTAAATAAGTGATGCCAATTGGATGAATTCCAGACCTTTATTATAGAGAACCCTTCTTTGCCGCCAACCGAAGTGGAATCGCAGCTCGCAGTAGCTAGCTTCGTTCCATCCGGGCTGAAAGCTACAAACACCACATCAGCGTTGTGTTGCAGCCTGGCAATTGCGTATCCTGTAGATGTATCCCATACAGTGGCATTATTATCCCCACTTGCAGTGGCCAGCTCTGTTCCATCCGGGCTAAAGGCAACGCAATTGACACTGCTATTATTATGTACCAGCCAAGGAGACAGAGATTTTCCGTCAGATGCATCCCATATTCTTGCTTCTCCAACTCTACATCCCGTAGCTAGTTTTTTCCCGTCCAGACTGAAGACCATCGAGGTTACTCCGCCATCATGGGATAGATTGAACTGAAGAGTTCCGGTTGATAAATTCCAGACCATAGCAGTACTATCATTGCTTGCCGAAGCAAACTTTGTCCCATCCGGGCTGAAAGCGATTGCGGACACAGAATCAAGGTAATTCAAACAAGCTTCACCGTTTGATAAATCCCAGACGATGGCCGTTCCATCATTACTTGCAGTAGCCACCCATCTCCCATCTGGGCTGAAGGCTATGTCCCTGATCCAACTATCATGCTCCCCTCGGGCCAAAACTCTTTGACTGGACAAATCCCAGATTCTGAATGTATTATCATCATTGCATGCCGTAGCGAGCCGTTTCCCATCCGGGCTGAAGGCCACTGTTTCCACAACAGAGTTGCCATGATCCAGGACTATCAGCTCACTTCCGGTTGATGCATTTAGAATCTTGGCTTTGGCATCACGACATCCAGTAGCAAGCAATGCCCCATCTGGACTAAAGGCTATGGTGTGTATTTTATCAGAGTGCATCATCGGCGACGTCTGAAGCATCAGATCCCCTGTAGATGCATTCCAGATCATCACAGTATTAATCACAGTGCTAGTTTTAACAGTATTATTTGCAGCAGCAAGCATTTTTCCATCCGGGCTGAATGCCACGGATAAAATCGTTACATTATCAGGCAATGGAATATCCATTGTCTTATTAGTGCTTAGATTCCAAATGCAGACAGCACTATAATTGCCTCCCGCTGCCAGCCTTTTTCCATCCGGACTAAATGCAACCGAATAAATTTCTCCATTATAAGACCGATTAAGCAGCTCTTTGCCACTTCCGATATCCCAGATTGTAACGTTGCGATCATCGCATCCTGTGGCCAGTCTTCTCCCATCCGGGCTGAATGCTATTGATCTAACCCAATCATTGTGCTCCAATGGCTGATTAAACAGCTTTTTTCCCTTTGCTGTGCTCCACAACCAGACTTTTCCATGATGGTAATCCTTAAAAGTACCTTCATCGCTGCCTGTGGCCAATATCTTCCCGTCGGGGCTAAAGGCTATTGACCTGACCTGTTGCTTATGCTTTAGAATAAAAACAGCTCGGGGCAGCAGAGCAAGCCCTCTCCGTAAAGCGGCTATTCCTTCAAAAGTCTCTCTGTGTTTTACAGATTCAACTGCCAGGAGAACGCTATTCGTCAATGATCCCGCAATGTCCCTCATCTGTTCCGATTGAGATGCCAGGCTCCTGGCCAAAGCCTCCTCTGTCTTCGCGTCTGCCTGCCCTTTCTGTTGATATGCAATTCCTGCAAAGACCAGAGCAATGATGGTGATAAAAGACAAAAAAGCCATATTTCTTCGTCTCGTTCTCTCCTTTTCCTCCTTCGCCTTCTCCTCCTTCTCGCGCTCCCTTTCCCTCAAGCCCAGGCTCGCCTCGACGAACTCCCGCTCCGCCTCGCCCAGATCCCTCTCTCGCTCTTTGTGCCATCTCTCCGCCTCCTCCAGCCTGCGGCCCCGCAGCAGGCGGCCCTCATCCCGTCCGGAGATATCCCCGGGAGAGGTCTCCCGCCATTCCCGCGCGTTCTTCTCCAGCTCCCTCTCCCAGGCCAGGAAGCTTCGATCCTTCTTCAGCCAGCGCTGCAGCCGCGCCCACTCCCGGATGAGTGAATCGTGGATGATCTGCACCGTCTCATCGCCCTTATCCAGGGAGGTGGTGACCAGGCGGGCATCGGCCAACTGCTGTACCACCCGGCGCACAGCCTCCCGCTCTTTTTCATCGTTTTCGTCATGCAGGAAGTCCGCTTTCCTTCTCTGCCTGCGGCTGTCGGGAAGCCTCTGCGCCTCATCTCCTAAGTTGACCAGATCGGTGAAGATTCGGCGGGCGATTGATCCCAGTCCTTCCTTTTCCAGGCCTCGGCAGACCTGATCCGCCCAGGAGGTTAAGCTGCCCGTGACCTTGCCGATGGACTGGTAGGCTCGGTGAGTGAGCAGGCCCTGATCTCGTCTCTCCCAAAGTTGGGTTAAAGCAAACTCCAGCAAAGGCAAAACGGTGCTCCGGCCCGCACGCGCGCCGCCTTCCCGGCTGCTCTCCAGAACATCGTTGATGATAACCTCGGTGAGACCTTCCTCCAGATGCAGGCCCACGCGGCGGGCGGGCTCTCGGATGATCTCCTGCAGCTCCTCGTACTCCAGATTGGAGCCCACCTGGAAGAAGCCGCGCTGCGTCCAGGCCAGCACCTCTTTTGGCGCATCATCGGCAAAGCGGCTGTAAAAGTCGTCTCGCATCACCGCCAGAATGCTCACTTCAATTTCAGAATCTAGGAGATCCTTGAGCCCGGACCAGAACTTGCGACGAAGCTTTGGCGGGCAGGTGACCAAAAATTCCTCAAACTGATCCAGGATGAGAAGCAGCTTCTCCTGACCGGGATTCCTTGTTAACCAGCCTCTAGCGGCCTCGGTTAAGCTGGCATAAGCCCCCCGCAGCCCCGCCCTCTCCAGGAGATCGAAGGGCCGGTCGGCGGGCCGGGCTACTATTATGCCCCAGCGATCGCTCCCCTGCACAGAGCCTTTGCGCAGATTCGGAATGAGGCCCGCCTGGACCACAGACGATTTCCCGCTTCCCGAGGGGCCCATGACCAGGAGGAAGCGCGGCCTGGCCCGCAGGGCCTCCTCCAGCCCTTCCACCAGCCGCCTTCGCCCGAAGAAGAACTCCGCATCCTCTTCCGTGAAAGGGGAAAGGCCCATGTAAGGCCGCACATCGGAAGGCACCAGCTCCGGATAGATGGAGATGAGCGCCTCAGCGGGAGTGATGAAAGCCGTCTCAGCCAGCCTTCCGAATTTGTCGGGCGCGGCAATGGAGGTGACCATGCCCACCACCCGACGTGATTCTATGTCGAAGACGGGCGCACCGGAAAATCCGGGCGTGATCTCGGAGCTCTTCACCTGCAGAACCCGAATTCCTAAAATGGTCGTCTGATCCAGCAGCCGGCCTTCTCCGTAAATGCCTTCCTCTGGGCTCTGATCAGGAAAGCCGAAGGTCTGAAAGGCATGGCCTGCGCCGCCCTCCGAAGTGCCGATAGAAAGAGCCTCAACACCCTGCGGCAGCGGCCCCTCCAATTGGAGGAAGGCCACGTCCTCGGCCTCCGCCGCCCGCCAGGCCTGCGGTAGTAGCCGGGCCGCTGCTTTTTGGCCATTGGAACGGAAGATGACCTCTACCTTCTCCGGCTTGGGGTAGCCGCGCACCTGCAATTTCTCGGGCTGGATGACATGCGAGCAGGTGGCGATGATGCCCTTTTCCGACAGGATAAAACCGGTCCCCGAGGTAGTCGTGCCATCCGCCGCCAGTATTCTGACGATCCCAGTCTTAAGGTCAAAGGGCAATTATCCACCTGCGGTTATTCAAGTTGTTAGTTCGTCTCTGTGCGTTCTCTGTGAGCTTTGTGTCTCTGTGGTTGAAACGTCGTTAGCCGCTGGTTATAATCAAATGGCTGATGATACAACCATCATTGCATGCACAGAGCGCACGGAATTTCAAGGGGCTTTTTATTCTTCCTTCTTTTCCCGCATCCATTTTAAATTTATCTTGAAGTTGGCCTCCGCACCCACTTTAGTAATAATAACACCCGTATCGGCTTTCAAGGTCAAACCGAACTCCACCGCCGCCTCATCAGGTGGATTGCTGATGTTGATGAGCTTGGAAACAATGGTGTTGGCGATGGGGCTGAGGCTGTTTATGGCCGCCTCAAAGGACTGCGTCGCCTCATCGGATAGGCCGCACCCGGCTTTCACCAGCCCTCCCTTCTCGACGTCCGTTAACTCCGTCTCGATGAATACAAATCCGCCAGATTCCAGAGAAAATTTGACAAGATCTTTCATAGATCTCATCTTGATGTTTCATTACAATTAATAATCTTCTAGTCCTCCGTCCCCCTGACTTAGCCCCTTCTCCAGGGCAACCTCCGGTCCTCCCCCTGGCAGAGGATCGACATAAAGCTCGCGATATCCTGAACATTGAGATCATAAGAGCCAGCCCACGCACGCCATCTATCCGGAGCACGCATGCAAAACCCGTGATCAGTAATGGCATACACTGCGGAAATGTTTTATGGGCTGGTACAACGATACATAGATATTAATAATACGGAAAAAAGCTAAATAGAATCAGCCAAAGGCGTAGCGAGGTGACTGTATGCCAACGAGTAAGAAACAGATGGAGAAGCTAAATAAAGTGAAGAAGGCCAAGGCAGAAGAGCTCTCGAAGCAGGCGGCTTCGGGTAGCCAATCCGCCAAAAAGAAGCTCAAGAAGCTCGAGAAAAAGATCAAGTGAGCCGCCTGGCTTTTCCACCAATTTTTATCTTCTTTTTAAAGGATAATATTGCCACGAGCACAGCTAGGCTGAAATAAACCAATGTTTTTACTTCGCGGCTTCGCGCCTTCGCGTGAAATCGGACCGTGGTTGATTCTCACGCAAAGCCTTGATTGGCGCGAAGAACCATCAGCCGTTCACAAAGGCAAAGATGACCTTAAATAGAAAAAAGCGTATTAGTTACCATTCTATTGTTCTGGATGGGTGGGTTATGAAAATAAATCGGACCATATTACCTTTGGCAGTAATTGCTATCATCTGCCTGTATCCCGGTACAGCTTCAGATCCGTCATTTCCTGCACCGGATCAGGAAGCAAGCTGGTATGCTTACGAGACTCCTGAAGATTCGGCTCGGCTGGTGGAAAATGGATCGATAAGCGCTCTGCCGGATAAAAGCAGCCTTTTGATAGTCGATTCCAGGGGCAAACAGTCGCGCACCTCTTTAGAGATGCCTGCCGGCAGTTGGGCACAACTTCGGATAATGCCGGAGACAAGCGGAGAGTTGCAGCTCTTCTGCCTCTACCCCAGCGGCTCCGTTGCCACAATCCTCAATGCATCCGTGCAAAAGGACAATGGCTACACGGCATGGTACCAGGCCGGCCTGGAAGGCGATTATGAGCTGTGGTTTACAGTCGATAAAGCGGCGGCTAAGAGCAAATCCGTAAAATTCGTTGTCCAGGAATCAGAGGTTGCGGATGAAAGCGCTCCAATGGCTGCCTCCGGAGGTATTGGAAGCGGAGGAAGCAGAGCCTCAAGAGCTATTGGCAGCGCACCGCTCATGTCCTACGCCATGCCTTCTCCTGCTGCGGCCGCAGCCGGCCCCAGCATCGGTTTTTCTGCGGGCGGCGCCAAGGACATCAACAGCTTCCGGGAGAACATTTTGCAGGACTATCTGCCCCTGCCAAGCGATGTGACCTACGAGGGCCTGTTTTATGACTACTACTTTGATACGGGCGCGGCCCTGGAATGCAAGAAGCTCTTCTGCCCTTCCTACAGCTACGCCGTTTCTAAAGATCCCATATCTATGCAGCCGCAATACTATCTCTCTGTGGGCCTGAACTCAGGGATAACCAATTTCCAGAGAAAGAAGCTGAACCTTGTGGTGGTGCTGGATTTCTCCGGTTCCATGGGCAGCCCCTTCGATGAATACTACTACGATCGCTTCGGCAATAAGGTCGAGCAGAAAGGGGACGAATCCAGCATGAGTAAGACCAAGATGCAGATTGCCGATGAGTCGGTGGTCGCCCTCCTGGGACAGCTCAAGCCGGAGGATCGCTTCGGGCTGGTAATATTCAGCGACGATGCCTTCCTGGTCGATCCGCTCACCAGCGTTGCCGATAAAGACCAAGAGAGGCTGAAGAGCCGCATCCTCAATATCAAGGAGACATACGGAACCAACATGGAGGCAGGAATGGAAGAAGGGACGGCCCTCTTTGATCGATTCCTGCAAGCCGACAAATCAGAGTACGAGAACCGGATAATCTTTTTGACCGACGCCATGCCCAACATGGGGGAGACCGGCGACCTCCCGCTCTACCGAATGCTGGAGGATAATGCCGTTCAGGGAATCTACACCACATTCATCGGTATCGGCGTGGACTTCAACACGGCGCTGGTAGAGGGCATCACCAAGATCAAGGGGGCCAACTACTACTCGGTCCACTCTGCCAGCGAGTTCCAGACGCGCATGAACGATGAATTCGATTTCATGGTAACGCCGCTGGTCTTTGATCTGCGCCTTAAGCTGGATGCGCCGGGCTACGAGATTGAGAAGGTCTACGGCTCTCCTGAGGCGGACCAGGCCACGGGCGAGCTGATGAAGGTCAATACCTTATTCCCCTCCAAGGCCGAGGACGGCCAGGTTAAGGGCGGAGTGATCCTGGTAAAGCTGAAGAAGCTCTCCAATCAGGGGAACATGCGGCTTACCGTGAGCTTCAGGGATAGAAATGGAGTGATGGATAGCGATGAGGCCGAAGTGGATATGGCAGAGGAAAATGCTGATTTCTACCAGAACAGCGGCATCAGAAAAGCTGTGCTTCTCTCTCGCTATGCGGATCTGCTCAAGAACTGGATGATAGATGAAAGGAAGGCGGAAGATAAGGGATGGAAGATTGTGCCGTCCGTGACACTCGCCAATGGAATTGTCATCCCCATTGAGCTAGGGGAGTGGGAGCGCCAGTCTTTGCCACTCGTCGTCTCTGAGCCCTATGCAGAGCTGTTTGGCAGGTTCCGGAATTACTTCCAGAGTGAGGCTTCGGTTTTGGGCGATCGCACACTGGGGCAGGAAGAGGCGATACTAAAGAAGCTGGGGGGCTATGAGAAACCGATTGGGAACGACGAGAGCTAGATAATGATCGCGCAAGGAAAAGCGGCTCAGGAATGCTGAGCCGCTATCTCTGTTTTAAGATAATTTGGTTATTTATATACAAAAAACTATCACGTAACTACAGTAGATAAGTTTATAGAAGCTCCAGATGAAACTAGGATCAATGAATGACACATCAAGCTGGCAGGATATTCTAGCAAATAAAAGTTTTAAAGAGATAAAACTTGAAATATATTCAGATGAGATATGGTGTGTAGAATCACCGGAAGATCATTCTTTGTGGATGTATTTAGGATCACTTTTTGTGCCATTGGAAAGTAAAGAACATTATCTTAAAATGTTAACTAATTTGAGGTGCATAGGTTCAAATGAATGGAAGCAAAATAAAATTGATTGCACTCATTCTTGCAAGTATCATGAAAGAAATGATACAGAGATTCATTATAAAGACCTAGACAGATCAAATGCAAGATTTAAGATTGCAGATAGCTGGGTTAGGAAAGTAATAAATAGAGTTGGAGCAGGAGATAATAAATTATATATAAATATTCTAGGACTTAATTTATCGAATATGAATATGAGTAGTTTTGGGAAAAATAAAACAAATGATATGATAATTTATAATCGCTTCTACAGAACCTTATTGTTAAGTGGATTAAATTACTTTTTTAAAAATTATGAGAAAATAACCATAAATAAGATCTACCATGACAACGGTGGACAATCACACGATAATTTATTCCCTTGGCATTCGATCCATAAAATAAATCTCGATAGTAATAAAATAAACATATTAGATAATATTATAAAATTTTTGGAATCAGATCATAGGAATAGTAAAAGAGCAGAGTCAAACTTTATACAATTAATCGATTTGGCTTTGGGAGCAACATATTGTTTACTGCATGATCCCTCCAAAAAAGAATATAAAATAAAAATAGGTCAGGCATTTGAGCCTACTTTAAAGATTCTTCTTGACAGAAAAAGGGCTTCAAATAGTAATGCGCTATATGGAGATTACTATAATAGTAGATACTACCGGACATATCAAGTGTCGTTTTTCCCAAAAGATAAAATTGATCCTGATAACGTGGTTGAACAATTAGATGTTTTCGGAGATCATTCTGGCGATCTAACAAAAAGAGATAATTTTTATTACAATCGTAAAATTTTGCAGAGAGGTAAAGTACAAACAAGTCTCGAAGGGTGGTTTGAAAAAACTAAGCATATTTAAATTTGATCGATAGATGGAAACGGCAACAGGATGATCAGGAGCCGCTTCTTTTTTGTTTTCGGTCTCTTTACTCCGGCATCAGCACTTCCTGCAGCGGCCTTCTGGTCGAATGCGCCCCGCCGGGCTTGGCATACCCCAGCCGGAAGGCCTGCTGCACCTGCATCATCCCTGACGAATCTGGCAAGAGCTTGGTCAGATTTACCTTTGTCTCTCCCACCTCCAGTGCCTGGCTCATGGGATGCATGCTTACGCCCAGAGCCGTGGCAGCGAGCCAGAAACGCTCCAGGACCCTTCCCGCCTTGAGGGAAGAAATGCTATCGTTCTTGGCTGTGCTGATGAAACCGAGGTAAGAGGTGCTGTTGATCAGAAGAGCGTCCTTTTTAGATTGCTCTGGCCCCATATCTAAAAAGACAACCGCCAACTGAGCCATCTTGGCCTGCAGGCCCGTGGGCCCCATGACGCCCTGGCCCAGCCAGTGACCCAGCTCGCTCTTGAAGTTGGCATCGGAATACTGAATGCCGTTTGCCTGCACTACGAGATCTTGAAAGCCCTTCCTTATGGCAGAATCGCGGGTTATGAAGATGCTGACATCCTCATCGGAGTTGAGGCTCTTCATCGTTTCCAGATCGGCCTCGGAGATTGCCCGCGGCTCGTAAGGATTGCGGTTGGTCTGGCGAGAACGGATGGCCGAGAAGAGCCGAGCATCTCTGGAAGGATTGAGGGGATTGGCAGCCGGCTGCAATACTACTTTAGCCACGAGATCCTTCTCTCCTGGGAAGTAGACGACGCTGGAGTTGTAACCGAAGTGGTCCGCCGCTACAATCAGATTTTCCAGGGCACAGCCTATACTTACGTACAGCTCTCTTTGATCTCTGTCCGTAACCTGCAGCCTTCTTGATTTATCGGCAAAGACCAGGATACTATCATTGCTGACGTTAAACTTCCAGGGCTGGCTATTGTGGCTGGAGGGCGCGAGGACTGCATAATTGAGCAGGAAGGTAAGCTTCTCCTCTCTGCTATCATTTGCGGGAAAGTCGCTCTCTTTGATATTCCAGGCATCCAAGGAAGCCTCGGGCTGCATTAAAACCCCTGCCAGCACCATTCCTACAATCAAGAATATGCTTATCACTACAACCTTTGTCGTCGATACTGCCATGATCTGCTGCCTCGTGTCTGCTTTTGATACAGATGTTGTCCTATTTAAAATCAAGCAAATTCTTTTTTTGGCAAGGTTTATTTGGAAGCAATTCCCATAAGATCACAAGATTAGGAGGATTAAAATTGTTAAATTTAAAACGTTCTGGATTATATCTTGTTAAATGGAGTCTATTGACTGCCACTCTTCTGTTACTTGGCACTTCTATAGCAGCCTCTGCTTCCCTTAATTCGACTGTTGAGACGGTTGAGCTTCAGATTGTGGCCCTAAACGATTTTCACGGCCAGATTGAGCCGCCTTCCGGCAGCCAAACTCTATACTACAACACCACCAATTATCCCTTTAAAGCAGAGGTTGGGGGAGCGTCTTACCTGGCCACCCAGATTAAGGCACTAAAAGCCACCAATCCCAATACCGTTATTGTGTCAGCAGGGGACTGCATTGGCGCAAGCCCTCTGGTTTCGGCACTTTTTCATGATGAGCCCACCATAGAGGCATTGAGCGAGATGGGCATCGAGTATTCTGCTGTTGGCAACCATGAATTCGATAAAGGCGTATCGGAGCTGCAGCGCATGCAGTACGGCTGCTGCCACCAGGTCGATGGCTGCCAGGATAAAGATCGCTTTGTGGGAGCGGGCTTCAAATACCTCACGGCAAATGTGGTAAATAGTGCTAACAGCAATAACACTAACAGCACGCTCTTTCCGCCCTACATGATACAGGAAATCGAAGGAATCCCGGTGGCTTTCATTGGCGTATCCTTGAAAGACACTCCTGCCATTGTTGCGCCGTCCAATGTTCGCGGCCTGACGTTCCTGGATGAGGCAGATTCGATCAATGCCGCTGTTAGGGAGCTGAAAGAAAAGGGCATAAAGACAATAATCGTCCTGATTCATGATGGAGGCCAACAGGATGGACTGCCCAGCGAAAGCAAAAATTTCCGAGGTTCTATCATTGATGTTGTCAAACGCTGCGATAAAGAGGTGGATGTATTCGTCACTGGACACACTCATCAGTCTTACGTATCCACCATTGACGGGCGCATCGTGACCCAGGCTGACTATCAAGGCAAGTTCCTTACCGATATAGATCTCGTCATCAGCAAAGAGACGGGAGATGTTCTTTTGGCCAGGGCCAAGAATGTAGCCGTCACCCGCGACGTACCTAAAGATGCAGATGTTTCAGAAATAGTAGAAAAGTACTCCACATTGGCAAAGCCCTTGACCCAAAAGGTAATTGGATCGATAACCGCTGATATCTCCAAAACGCCGGGCAATTCCGGTGAATCGGCTTTGGGCGATGTCATTGCCGACACACAGCTCTACTCTGCCAGTCAGGAGAGCGCACTGGTCGCTTTCATGAATCCGGGGGGAATACGCACCGATCTAATATACCAAGCGAGCCAGAGCGAGGGGGCAGGCAATGTGACTTACGGTGAGGCTTTCAGCGTGCAGCCCTTTAGCAATAGCATATTTACCGTGAATCTGACCGGTAGCCAGATCGATGAGCTGCTGGAGGAGCAGTTTGACAATCCAAGCCCAGGGATAAATAGCATCATCCAGGTCTCTCGTGGCTTCAACTACACCTGGAACCAAAGTGCTCCTCCCGGCCAAAAGGTCAATATCAACTCCATCAAGATCAATGGAAAAACCATAGATCCGAAGGGCAGTTATCGCGTTGCTGCCAACGGCTATCTGGCGGATGGGGGAGACAACTTCAGCGTCTTTAGTGCTGGAAAGAATAGGGTCTGCGGGGTTGGCGATGTGGATGCCTTTATAGAATACTTCCAGGATTTCTCGCCAGTCTCGCCCGGTGGGATGGACAGGATTGTGGTTACCGGTTAGCCGGTAAGTTGGCAAATTTTGCCAGTACGACGAGGCCGAAATAAACCAATGTTTTAACTTCGCGCCTTCGCGTGAAACCGTACCCGGTTGAATCTCACGCGAAGCCGCGAAGACGCGAAGAACTATCAGCCGTTCACAAAGGCACATTATCGATCTCTCAAGTACCTTCGCGAAATTCACAAAGGCCAGGAGGCTGGTGATGGGCCCTCTGGAGGCTTGGGATTTGCAGACTACCAAAAGCTTTTTCGTTAAGTTCTTCTATCTCGAATGATCGGGAGGGACTAAGATCAAGTTGTTAGATTCGGCAGAAAGTGACAAGTTTTTATCTTTTCGCACCGCCGTTATTCTGGCCGCCACAATCATGCTGCTTCACCTGACACTGGTGATTCTCTGCGAGATAAATGAGAGCCTCCTTCCCATTGAGGATGTATTTGTAACCATAACCAGCGGGCTGGCTGCCGCCGCCTTGTTTTACACAGCGCGTCGATTGGTGGTCAGGGCCAGAAAAGCCTGGATAATGATTGCTGCCGCCATGTTGTTCAATACCCTTGGGGATTTATCCTGGTCGGTGATCGAGGTCGTCCTCCATCAGAATCCGTTTCCTTCGGTTGCGGACATCGGCTACCTCATGTTCTATCCTCTCTTCGTTTTGGGCATATTTCTTCTGCCGAAGGTACCTCTCTCTCCTCGGGAGAAAATCAAGATCCTGCTGGATGCTGGAATCGTTATTGTATCTATCGCTTTGGTATTTTGGGTCTTGCTGATTGCCCCAATTGTTATTTCTATAGAAGTATTTGATCTGGAATCGGCGGTTTCGCTGGCTTACCCCGTCATGGATTTGCTCCTTTTCATTGCACTCATAGAGCTGCTCTTCAGAAAGCTCGACTCTCGTGGACAGGGACCCATCATTATTCTGGCTCTGAGCAGTGCGATATTAATATTAACGGATGTGATCTTCAGCATTCAGATACAGCAGGGAACATTCGTCTCCGGCAGCCTCCTCGATAGCGGCTGGGTGTTGAGCTACCTCCTTTTTGGGCTGGCAGGAATTCTGCAGATAAACATTCCACCATTGGATAGATCTAGAGCTTCGGGCTTGGTTCAAAACAGGAGGGCGGATTGGACTCACAACCTGCCCTTCCTTGGGATCAGTTCCGTCTTTTTGCTCTTCGTCTGGGGCCAGGAATTCTATTCTATGGTAACCGCCACTCTCGGACTCCTCATTGGTCTGATGTTCATCCGTCATAAGGTGGTTTTTGATGAAAGCAATCAATCGGAAAAGGAAAAAGCCGCAATTCTTAGCGGGCTAAGAAAAGTGGCAGTAGAATATCTCGATCCTCAGATGTGCATCATCTGGGTTAATTCTTCAGTGAAAGAGCATCTTTGCATCCTGGAGGACGAAATCAAGGGAAAACACTGCTTTGAGATCATCCAGGGCATCGATAAACCCTGCATAGGATGCACAGCCATCAAAGCCCTGCAGACCGGTCAATCCCAGGAAGGAGAATTGATCACCCCGGACGGCAAGACCTGGCTATCTCGGAGCAGTCCTATCAAGGATGCCAGGGGGATGGTCACGGGAGTAGTCCACGTAGCTCTAAACATCAGCGATCGCAAGAAAACTGAGAGCGCTCTGAAAGAGTCCGAACGTCTTCTTGCGAGCATAATAAACTTCCTCCCCGATGCGACATTTGTCATCGACAAAGAAGGAAGAGTCATATCATGGAACAAATCGATGGAGAAGATGACCGGCGTCAAGGCCGAGCAGATCCTGGGAAAAGGAGATTACGAATACGCTCTGCCCTTCTATGGTGAGCGTAGACCGATACTCATAGATGCAGTCCGTGGATCAGATCAGAATTTTGAAAAAAAATATGATTCAATAAAAAGACAAGAAGACGGCACTCTCGGTGCCGAAGCCTACATCCCTAATCTATGCGGAAATGAAGCTTATCTCCTGGGAAGCGCATCGGCTCTCTATGACTCTGACGGAAATTACTGGGGGGCGATCGAATCCATCCGCGACATCACAGAGCGAAAACGCGCTGAGGAGGATCTCCATAGGTCCAAGGAGAATGCCGAATTTGCCACGCGAGCCAAATCCGAATTCCTGGCCAATATGAGCCACGAGATCCGCACGCCCATGAATGCCGTAATAGGCATGACCGGCCTTCTTCTGGATGAGAATCTAACGAAGAGTCAGAGAGAGGACGTTGAAATCATCCGCAGCAGTGGAGATACGCTCCTCACCATTATCAATAACATCCTCGATCTCACTAAGATCGAGACGGAGATGATTGAACTGGAGCGCCAGCCCTTTGACCTGCATGACTGCCTTGAGGTGTCTCTGGAAATGGTGGCCATGGATGCCAAGAGGAAGGGTCTGGACACAGAGTACACCTTCGTAGACTATGTTCCAACGGTGATCCTGGGTGATCCCACCAGGATCAATCAGATCTTGATCAATCTACTCAATAACGCGGTGAAGTTTACAGAAAAAGGCAAAATCACTATCTATGTTTCCAGCAAAGCGGTAGAAGACGGCAACTATGAAATCCATTTTGCAGTAAAAGATACGGGAATCGGCATTCCGGAAGATAAGATGGGACGCCTATTCCAGTCGTTTAGTCAGGTCGATGCATCGACAGCGCGCCGGTACGGTGGCACCGGTCTCGGACTGGCCATAAGCAAGAGGTTGGCGGAGCTAATGGGCGGAAAGATGTGGGCTCTATGTGAGGTTGGCAAGGGGTCTACTTTTCACTTCACAATCATGGTGGAACCGACCCTCTGCGGGCCTATCGAAATAGGCAGGCATGAATCGAGAATCGATGTCCAGGGAGATCTCAATAAAGGTTTGAGCATACTGTTGGCAGAAGATAACTTGGTTAACCAGATGGTGACTCAGAAAATGCTCAATAAGCTGGGATATAGAGCGGATGTGGCAGCCAACGGCATCGAGGTTTTGCAGGCCCTGGAGCGCCGGCATTACGATGTGGTGTTAATGGACGTGCAGATGCCGGAAATGGATGGGCTGGAAGCTACCCAGGCGATACGTCAAAGATGGCCGGCTGGGGAGCGCCCATCGATCATCGCCATGACCGCTGCGGCCCTCAAGGGCGATCGTGATATGTGTTTGGCTGCCGGCATGGATGACTACGTAAGCAAGCCGGTCAAGATAGAGATGCTGAGGGCCGCTCTGCTGGCTTGCGGCAAGGGCTGCCAATGATGATACATAACAATATTAAGAGGTAAGAACACATTACTCTTTGGAGGGATAAATACGAAGCTATTCACACTTGGCATTTTTGCCCTTGTTATGGTCTCTCTGGCATCTGCCACTGTAGAGCTGGGCGGACAGTCCGGGAAAGATGTTCTGATAAGTATCGGGAATGGTACAGGCCTATGGGACTGGGGCGAAGCGCCTTTGGGACACATCATCAACGACAGCAAGCTGATTGCAGGGTCCTGGATCGTCCCTGAGGACAGGTCTTCTATGCAGACCCCACTCCAGGCGAGCGGCATGGGTCAGGAAGGCTCTGCGAATGCGCCATATGTCAATAACATTGCATTTGAATTTAGTACTTGGGATAATAAGCCATTCAAGTCGGCAGAAGGTGTCTTCGACTCAACCGGCTACAAGCCACCAAATGAAAGCCAGTTCCCGAGAATTTATTGACTTCTCAATTGATCTTCTCATATTCGAGCTGCTCACTGGGAACTGGCCTCTTTTCCTCATCCGGATATCCGAAGGCGATCATAGACTCCACATTAAAATCCTCAGGCAGGCTAAGCACTCGCTTGATGTAATCCTCTGAGGATAAATTGCTGCTGTGCATTCTCTTTCGAATCTGGATCCAGCAGGAGCCAAGGCCCAGGCTCTGTCCGGCAAGCTGCAGGATTATGGCGGCAATAGAGCAGTCTTCCACCCAGACATCCGACTCTCCCTCTACGGCGCAGACAACCACACAGAGGCTTGCTCCTTTCAGGAAACTTGAGCCGCTCTCTTTAGCTCTGGACAACTCCGCCAGCAATGCTCTGTCCGTGACAAAAAGGAAACGCCAGGGATTGATGCCGCGAGAGGAGGGGGAGCGCAAAGCGGCCTCCTTTATCAGTTCGATCTTCTCGGGTTCAATCTCCCGATCCCTGTATCTTCTGATGCTGCGCCTACCTCTTAAAATGTCGAGCAATAGTGATCCTCTTTTTTTGCCGCTAATTGCTTTATTCAACTCCATTCTTTCCTCAAACCGGGTTTGTTGAGTAGCAGGAGACGGGCCGGTTGAATACGGTATTAATGATAATATTGCGCTTTGGATTTTTAGCAAAGTCGTTTGTCAGTGTTTTATACTGATTTGTCGCCCCAACCTCGACAGCCTTAGGCCGCTCTGCAGCATAAACTGCCGTGCCGTTTATATTGCCTCGCGATCTGTAGTCGCAGACCAAAATTTCGTATCCGCTGGAGTTGGCCTTTGCGCACCCCACCTCTGCCGTTTCCTGCCAGATTATTTGCGTGTAATGGCTGACGGCACCGGGCGATCCTGTGGCGCTGACGGAAGGATACTCTCCGTTGATAAAATTCTTTCTTTCTTCACCCCATTGATCGACCATTTGGGTGAGATTCCTATGCAGGCTCGTTGTCGCAAGAGCTAAATTCTGCCCAAATCCGGATTTCGGACAGTGCTTTTGCCGTCCCAGGGGCAGAAAGTTTGCGGCATTATAATCAGCGCACTCCTGGGCCTGATGGGAGAGGTTCTCGGACCAGTTTAAGGCAGTGACATTTACCTCGGCTCGATATCGATTTTGAGCGGCAAGAATCTCCTGCTTTTCATTGGATTTCAGTTCTGCTTCCACCGTCGCAACCAGCATCGCTGACAGCACGAATAGAATAATAATAATATTTTTATGCATTTTATCACCTTATTGAGATTGTCCCCTGGACAGGACTATTTTGGTAGGGAGATATGTAAGCAGCGGTTACTATGATGATAGTATATTGCTCTTTATGCTCCTGGCCGCCAGCATTCCAGTAGAAAATGCCGCTTGCAGGTTATAGCCACCAGTATCCCCGTCCACATCCAAAACCTCGCCCACCAGATACAGTCCTTTAACCAGCCGGGACTGCATGGTTTTGGGATCGACCTCCATCGTTTCCACTCCGCCTCTGGTAACCATGGCGGTGTTATAGCCGTAAAGATCGGATACAACCAGAGATAGGCCGGTGAGATTATCAATCAAGCAACTACGCATCTCTCGGGTCAATTGAGCCATTTTCAGGTCGGTGGCAATCCCCGAGATCTGCAGCATTCTCTTTATCAGCCGGGGATAGAGTGGCACTGATGACGGCACAAAGCGAGGCCTATCCGCCAGCACAGACAATAAGCTCCTTGCTCCCTCCAGTCGCGCCATATCTACGAGCCATTCTTCCAGAGCCTTTCGTTTATCGTCCGGCACAAAAGAGAGCTTTAAGATGTCTTTTTCTCGAATATACCGGGATAAGTCAAGAATTCCCGGACCGGAGAGCCCCTCGTGGGTAAACAGAATATCGCCCCGATGCTCTCTGATCTTTGCATGACGGTAGAGCGAGATCTTCATATCCGGAAATGAGAGGCCGGCCAGATCAGAAAACGGATAATTCGTTATGAGAAGCGGGGTTAGTGCCGGCCCTATCTCGGCTATGCGGTGGCCGAGAACGCTGGCAAAACTGTAGCCGTCTCCACAGGAGCCAGTGGCGGGATAGGAGCGGCCCCCCGTGGCTAATACCAGCAGCCTGCTGCGATAGCTGCCACCTATGCAGCCCACTAAAAAGCCATCCTCATTCCTGGTTATAGACTTGACCGCCTGGTTGCATTTGATGACTACCCCCAAATCCCGGCATTGTTCGATCAAGATATTCAGCACATCTCTAGCCCGCAAAGATTCTGGAAAGACCTTGCCCCCTTTTTCCCGGATCATTTCCAGTCCTTTTGCTTTAAAGTAGGCGATGAGATCGCTATTTGTGAATCCGAGAAGGGCCGGGCGCAGGAATCGGCCATGATCCCCATAATGATCAAAAAAGTCCTGAATATCGCCATCATGAGTTATATTGCATTGGCCGGACCCCGAGATGAGGAGCTTATGCCCTGGGGAATTCTTTTTTTCCAGTATCAGGATCTTTTTGCCCTTCTGCATGGAGTTTATGGCGCAAAAAAGCCCGGAAGGCCCGGCTCCAACGATAATCAGATCGTAATTAGAATGAATATCCTTCGGTGCAGGCAAAAGCCCATTCATCTCGCTGGCTTCATGTACATCATCCAGCTTGCAGCAACTTTTTTTATAAAGCTTTGCCAAAGGAACCTCTCACTATCCGGTTATTTCGATCCGGAATTGGGTTAATGGGAATGGCTAATAGGAATCGCTTATATAACTTTGCGTGCTCTATGCAACTGACAAATATGTTAAAGATCACCCCACATCTAGGAATCATGGTGCTGATAGTATCCATAGGCGGCATATTTTACCCCAAGCTTGGCTACTTCCTCTTGCTGGTCTTTGCCAGCCTGATGATCATTGCTCCCTTCCGAGGACGCTGGTTTTGCGGAAATCTCTGCCCGCGGGGAAGCTTTGTTGATTTCTGGCTGGCCCCCCTGAGCCGAAAATTGAGAATACCACCTCTATTTCGGAGCATGTGGCTAAGAGCCCCCATCTTCATCGCTCTCATGGGATTCATGATCTTTCGCATTATACAGACAGAGGGTGTAGTGGACAAAATCGGAATGGTTTTTGTTACGCTCTGCATTCTAACCACATCAATTGCCATCCTCTTTGGGGTAATCATGGCCCCTCGAACCTGGTGCTCTTTTTGCCCCATGGGAACGATGCAAAGAGCAGTTGGTGGCAAGAAGTACCAGCTAAAAGTGGACAGAGAGAAATGCATCGATTGCGGCAAGTGCCAGAAGGTCTGCCCCATGCAGCTTCCTGTAAACGAGATACTGGATAAGCCGGACTGCATTAAATGCGCCAGATGTGTGGAAGCCTGCCCGAAGCAGGCATTGAGCTTCTGATGCAAAAAAATGTTCCGATAAGTTAACATATGCAAAAGTGCTATACAATGAGAGGAGGTGAAGGCAAAATGTGTACTGTTGGAGGCGGGCCGGACATAGGGAATATCGAGACTTTGGCATCCAAAGATTATGAATGTCTGGACTGCAAGAATCAGTTTAAGGGAATGGGTAGAAGGCCCATGTGTCCTTCCTGCAAATCCAGGAACGTCAAGGCTGTCTAAGCGCCATGCATATACTCATCAAGGAGGACGAGATAGCTTTTCTCGTAGGCCACAGTGGCACTTTAGCCATAGCCAAGACGAAAGGACACTTTTTTTATCTGGAGACGGAGTTAGAGGAGATTGTGCTCTTCACCGATCCAGAGGATCTGATAGTGGCCTCATCCCGGGGCACAGGCGAGAAGGTTATGCGCGGACTGTGTTGCACCATCTATCAGCTTAGGGAACTGTGTGCACCGCTGATAGTGCTCCCTAAAGGCCATCGTGCATCGCCCCGCTTGAAGACGGTGGTGTCCATCGGTCCCTGCACTCGTTTAAGCTGTAAGATAGAGCCGGGAACGCATCCCGAGCAGGATGTGCTCTGCGGATCAGAGGAGTTTCACGAAGCCCAGGTGCTGGCGAAGCCGGGGGGCGCAGAGATATTGGGCATAGCTTCAAAAGAATGCAATATAATTGTGCAAAAGCTGTAAGAGATGATTATTATGGCAGAGATAAAAGAAGACAGCCTGGTCAGGTACAAGGGCACGGGCACCATTGGCACGGTCAAGGTGCTGAAGGTGGAAGACGACGGAGAGACGTGGGCCTATTTAGACAGCACCGGCCTTTACTACCGCCTGGATACCCTGGAGCTGATCGAGAAGGCTCCGGATAGAAAAGATCTGGAGGGCATGACCATTGAGCAGATCCAGGATCGGTTCAAGCAGACGCAAGATATGATGGATGCGGTTAAGATGCAGGATGATAACCTGGAGACGGGCGGATAAAAATCGGAGATGCAATAAGATCTGGTTTGCACTTTGCTTTTCTAGAAATGAAGATCGGCGTAGTGGTGCACGATCCGGAGATCATAGATCGCGGCTGTGCTCTGTTGCTGATCAATTACCTGAAAAAGCGGGCAAGCGTCGAGGCGGTTTTGGGCGGGACTATGGGCCGGGTGGCAGTCATCGATGCCGGCCTGGAGGATGTTATTACTACCAGGAGGAGGCCCAGTCAGTCCATTCAGGATTTGCAGGCTGCGTCAGATGTCATCTTTCTTCTTAACCAGGCCAAGAGCCGGGAGAGCGGCCTGGCCTTTGGTGCCATGGTGGCGAAGGCTGCCGGGACTGCTAAGCCGCTCATGCAAATCGACTGCGGCGGGCGATTTGTGGCTGTACTCTCCGGAAAAGAAGGCGAGGGCCGCTGCGAAGGGGCAGTTCTCATAGATCACTGGCTAGGAATTCCCATTATCGGCATAGTAGATGGAGATTTGGACCGGCTGGCGGCAAGCATGGTGATGCTACCGGGCAGCGTTGTGATTCAGGTGCTGCCGGGGCACGATGATCTTGTGGGAAGGCAAGTGAAGGCTGAGATATTCCAGGGAGAGAGACGGATCTGCATCGGCGCCGACGATCTGGTGAAAAGGATAAAAATATTGGCAGAAGATTGCATTATTCTGATTGATTTATTTTAAAAGCTAAAAAATTAGTTGCAGTCTGATGCCCATTTGGAGCAAAGCTTGAGACTTAAGCTATCTCATCTTTTTGCGGCCACATCCAAAAACTGCTTAGCAGTGCTATTATTGGTCTTGCGGGCGCAGGCATCAAACTCAATTCTCTGCTCCGGAGTAAGGGACTTTAAGAATACCGCCATTCTTTCCGGCGTGATAGGATTACTGGGGCCGATATCTGCCAATTTTAAAGCCATATCTTCACGCAACCATGAAAAGCGGGAGTCAATTGCCTTCGCATTTGCCTTCGAAGAAATTCTTGCCATAATTTGTCCAATATCATCTCATACTATTTATCTTTTTTTATGCAATGGCAATTTACTGATAGTCCTAAGCTCCTGGAAAAAGATGGCCGCTGTGGCAGTATCCCCCAGGCCGACAGTAATTCCTGGTTTTTTCACAAGGAGAGATGGCATTATAGATATAATTTCATCGTCTGTTTGAAGGAATGCACCCCTCCCGGATGCCGTGGCCCCATTGCGACAAAACTCCTCTTTAGCCTCAAGCCCCACGGGGTTGACCTCTTCGGGAGGCTCCCCTGTTACAAAGCCCGTGGCAGCCAGAGCCGCTGCGGCACCAACTCCACTTCGAAGGGCAGAGAGCTCTTCTTTTGCAGTGATCTTTTCCGGCAACATGACGCTCAGAATGTAGTCTCGGGTATGAACCGCGACCCTGAAAAGCCCCAGGCTTTTACGCAGACGCTCTGCCGTCTGCATGGTCTCCTGCCATCGGGCGGGCAATGATCCTGGCGATAATCCTTCTGCCGCCGCCAGCTCGTCCTCATTCAAGCCCAGGCTGTCCACGGGAATTTCCGGCAGAAGCAAGAGAAGAGACCGCATAATCTCAGGGCTCTGGAAGGAACCCATCTCGGCGTGAATGAATATCTGCGGATTATTATCCTTCCAGGATTTGATCTGGGCGATTTTCTGGGGAAAGATCTCCCGATACTCTTTAAAGGGTGCCAGGTGAAAGCCGGAGAGAAGAGCGCCATCGATTTTCCGGATATTTTCCAGGCAATAGGAATCGAAATGCCGGCTGGAGACAAGTCTGGTATTCACCGGATCGTATGTGGCAATAAAACGGTTATCGCTGGGCGCAATTATTCTGCTCTGGCCGCTGGCAACCAGGTCTCCCTTTTTGAATTGAAAGACGAAATGCACCATCTCAGACTCTGGGTCTTGATCTCTTTCTGGATTCGCTCTGGTCTCTCCTCTTGCTAGGCCGGGCTCTTCTGTGCTGAAAGCAGGAACGCGCACTCCGGCATGAAGCATGCCGGCCAGTCTCGCTCCTATCGCAGGAGCATTGAGAACCGGCTTCGCCCCCAGTGCCGCCAGGACATTGGCCATGATGCCGGCATTTCCGCCCAGGCGAAATTGCCAGGAGAAGGACTCCTCGATCTGCCGGGCCGTCGCCCGGCTCTGGATTAGGATCTCTGCACCCGATCCCTGCTGCATGCAAAATAGCAGGGAGGAGAGAAGGTCCTCGCGGCTGCCTATGGACTCTTTCAGCCCTATTTTCATATTGGGTGGAACAAGAGCCGATATCTCCTCTCCCCGAATATTGCAGACAGCATCGACGTTTACGGGATAGGCGCAAATGATATTCATAGTAGTCTCGCCGGCAGGCCTGAAGCGGTGTTCATTTAACCTTCTCGTTATATCTTAACCCACATCCCGCACGTCTCTCTTCAGCCATAGTATTTTTCACATTCTTGGCCAAACAGCTTTATAATTTTAATTTGTTCTTCATTAAGGTTTATGATTTCTCGATGAATAGCCCCCTTCAATT
>Ga0247841_10004750_pt1 | contig 22866 bp, 17 predicted proteins | sample LaCruzMarch2015__2_FD_192410 | JGI IMG/M metagenome (GOLD analysis project Ga0247841, IMG submission 192410) | Freshwater microbial communities from meromictic Lake La Cruz, Castile-La Mancha, Spain - LaCruzMarch2015_18m | ecosystem: Environmental > Aquatic > Freshwater > Lake | place: Spain... | reverse complement strand
AGAACCATATATAAAGAACGGAAGAACCATGGTACCTCTCCGGGCCATTGCGGAAGCATTGGGTATCATACCAAATTGGAATGAATCATTAAAAGAAATTACTCTGACTCGTTATGGAAAAACCGTTCGTATTCGAATCGGTTCTAAAGAGGCTTACACAAAGGAAGATGGACAGATTGGAGAATCCATAATTGTACTGGAAGCACCTCCTGAAATAGTAAAAGGAAGAACATTTGTCCCTTTACGATTTGTTGTAGAAGCCCTTGGATCTGAGATTAAAAAATACGATGCTACCCTCAAAGAAATTACAATAATCGATTAAAACGAAACTACGTTAGTTGGCAAGAGTAACCAATCATGCTATAAAATGGTTAAGGTGAACCAAATGGAAAAAACGATTTTAGTAAGTACTGTGATTTTGTTTGTCGTCATTTTGGCTGGAATCACACTATCTTCATGCACCCATCAGAAACCGATTAAAGAAGAGGATCTGGGATTCCGGATTGAAACTCCGAAAGTAGGAGAAGTTATACCTGCGATCTCCCTCTGGAGAGCGTACCTAGCTAACAAAAATACATCTGATGCGGCTTACAAGGATAAGATCATCCAGGTAAAAGGCATAGTCAGATTTTTTTCACCTAAGAGAAAAAAGAAAGATCACTCTTACATCATCCTGGAAAAAGACAAGAGCTCCTTCTCTTTTATCAAAGGGATCCAGTGTCAATTTCAAGGGAATATCAATGAGGTAGCTCCTGATATTAAAAATGGTGATGAGATAACGATCCAGGGAACTTGTATTGGCAAGGTGGTCAATGTGTTTCTTGAAGATTGTCATATCGTATCAGGGACAACGACTTCTTATACGCCTAAAACACCAGCGTCAAAGGAAGATGCTGTATTTACGATCAAAACTCCTAAAGAGGGCGAAATCATCAGCGCTGTCTTTCTTTGGGAGGCTTATATGTCTAGCTTAGAAAAGGCAGATGCTGTGTTTAACCAAAAAGTAATCCAGGTCAAAGGCAATATACTTTCTATGGGAGCCCCCCGGTTTTGGAGAGGAAATACTTCCTTCATCATTCTAGAGGTGGATGTTCAGTCCAAATCTTTGCTCAAAGGCATTCAATGTGAGTTTGATGGGAACATCCTCAAAACGCTTCCTTGTCTTAAGAAGGGCGATGAAATCACCATACAGGGTATTTGTTCCAGCAAATTTGTTAATGTATTCCTTAAAAAATGTAGTATTGTAAAGTAATCGTTATTCGGTCAAAAATTTCTAGTCCTTGGTTCAAAAAGTATTGTGCTGTTGTGTTATAGTATTTGATATGATTAAAGTTGAAGATTGCGGAATTGTCCTAAAAAGTCGTGATGGATTTGAATTTGAAGACGGGGGTGTGCTTAATCCAACCTGCATCGAAAAGGATGGAGTCGTGCACATGTTTTATCGAGCGGTTAGAAAGGGAAATTTCTCCACGATAGGGTATTGTCAGCTGATCGACAATCAAATAATATATCAATCCGATTGCCCTGTATTGGTGCCAGAGTTTGAATACGAAAGCAAAGGCCTAGAAGATCCACGGATCACGTATTTGAATGGCTTGTACTACTTGTTTTACACAGCATATGACGGGAAAAATGCCTGTGTAGCTTATGCAACTAGCGTAGATTTGACCACTTTCAAAAAGCAAGGTTTGATTTCGCCCCAAATTACGTATTCGGAAGCAGCTGATACCTTTCAAACTTCCGTTTCTTCTGAAAAATATGCTTTTTATGCTAATTGTTACATAAAGGTATTGGGGGATACTGGATTATTATGGGAGAAGGATACCATGCTTTTTCCCAAGAAGTTTAATGGAAAGTTTGCATTGATTCATAGGGTATTACCAGGAATACAAATTTGTTATTTTACTGATTTTTCCCAATTGACCCCTTCTTTTTGGAGAGACTATTTAAAAAGGTTAGGTGATTGGATTATCCTGGAACCAAAGAATCCCTTTGAAAGTGGTTATATCGGTGGCGGTTGTGTACCGATCGAAACCAAGGAAGGTTGGTTGTTGATCTATCACTCCGTTGAGGATACAAGCACAGGAAAGATATATCGGGCAGCCGTAGCTTTGCTGGATAAAGTAAATCCCCAAAAAGTGATTGGTCGGCTTCCGTATCCTTTATTTTCTCCTGAAGAAAAATGGGAGAAGCAGGGCGTTGTGAATAATGTTGTTTTCCCTACGGGAGCCATTTTAAAAAATGGAATTTTACATATTTTTTATGGGGCTGCTGATTCCAGAATTGGAGTTAAATCCATGAATATGAATGATTTATTAAAAGAATTAGTTAAGGTTGGAGCATAAAATGATTCAAAGAAAACCAATCCGTGTCATTTATATTTCCACGTACATTCCCCAGAAATGTGGAATTGCCACATTTACCAAAGATGTTACAAATGCCATCAACATGTTAAACCCATATGCTTTGGCTGAAATCATGCCAATTGTTAAGGAAAATGAAGACCCAGAGTTTCCCTGGGAAGTGAAATGCAAGATTCAACAAAACGACTTGAATTCGTATTTTATGGCCGCAGATTATATCAATCATTCCAGTTGTGAGGTCGTATTGATCGAACATGAATTTGGTATTTTTGGAGGACATTGCGGAGAATATGTCGTACCGTTTTTAGAGCATATAACGAAACCAAAAGTAATGACATGCCATACAATTATTAATGATCCTGAGAACGAATGGGGGCAAGTTTTTATTCGGACGATAAAACATGTCAATGCATTAACCGTAATGTCACAGGAGAGCGCAAAACGGTTGGTGAAGCTTTATGGTGTAGAAAAAAACAAAATTACAGTAATTCCCCATGGGACTCCTGATTTAGCCTATGCGCCGACTGAGTCATATAAAAAGAAACGGAAACTAACTGGAAAGCTAGTATTAGGCAATATTAACTTGTTGTCTGTAAACAAAGGAATTGATTATAGTATAGAGGCTGTAGCAGAAATTGTTAAAGTGTTCCCAAAGGTTATATATTTAATCATTGGACAAACTCATCCGAATATTATTCAATACGAAGGGGAGAAATACCGTACTAGTTTGAAGAAAAAGGTTGCTGATTTGGGAATTGAGAAGAACATACGGTTCGTCAATCACTATGTCACATTGGACGAATTGGTAGAATGGTTGAGGGTGATCGATATTTATATTACCCCCTATCTGGACCCACAGCAATCCTCATCGGGAGCTTTGTCTTATGCAGTTGGTGCTGGAAAATCCTGTATTTCCACTGAATATTTTCATGCCAAGGAGATGTTAGGCAACGGTAGAGGTGTTTTGGTTCCATTCCGGGATTCTCAGGCAATTGCATCGGCTGTAATTGACTTGTGGTCACATGAAGCAAAAAGAAAAGAAATGGAAAGAGCAGCGTACGAATATGGCAGGCATATGACATGGACCTGTGTCGGTCTCCAGCATTTGGACCTGTTTGCTGAAGTGATCAAGAATCAACAAAAAAGAAAAATAAGCCATCAGGTTGAGTATTTATTAAGCATAACAGACAACACAGGGGTTATTGAGCATAGTAAATTTGATGAGCCGGATTATGCCGAAGGGTACTGTGTGGATGACAATGCCAGGGCTCTGCAGGTTTCTATAAGATTGGGTGGTGATATTGTAAATCTTAGAAATGCCATGGAATGTTATTTTAACTTTATTAAGAAGGCACAAAAAGAAAAAGGTTGTCATAATGATCTAAATCAGGATTTAACCTGGAAGGAAGATAATGATGTCCATTGTGAATATTATGGACGGGCTATATCGGCTATGGGCGAGATGATCAAATTCGGAGGTAAATTTGCCCCGGAAGCAAAGCAAATATTTGAACATTTATATTCAAATGCCGATGAATTCAAACATGTCCGGGTTTATTCACAAATCATTTTTGGTTTAAACTACCAGGAAAACACAAAAGAGATAAAAAAATGGGCTGATCTAATGGTAGAAACCTATAAAAATGAAAAAACTGATGACTGGATGTGGTTCGAAGAATCTCTATCCTACGACAATGGGAGACTGCCCATGGCACTCCTGACAGCGTATGCAGCCACCAAAAACAAAGTCTATTTGGATGTTGCCATCGAATCCTTAGATTTTTTAACAAAGAAGATCCTTGATCCAGCGAAAGATTGTTTTGTCTATCCTGGCAATAAAGGATGGATCGACAAATTTGGAAAACGGGCTATTTTTGATCAGCAACCCATTGAGGCAGGTTCTATGACGGAAGCGTATTGTTTAGCCTTTTCGGTTACAAAGGATTCAAAGTACATAGAATTAGCGATCAAAGCCTTTGATTGGTACCATGGGAAAAACAGTTTGGGATTAAGTATGATTAATCCGGTTACAGGTGGAATTTACGATGGATTGATGGCAGAAGGCGTCAATCTAAACCAAGGGGCTGAATCTGTTTTGTCGTACTTACTGGGCTGGGCAGCCTTAAGGAAAGAAGGTGTAAAAAATCGACACTGAGAGAATGATTCATGCTGAAAAACTAAATAAAGATTTTAAGTCATTGCATGCTTTAAACGATCTTGACTTAAAGGTAAATCAAGGCGATGTATATGGTTTTTTGGGGCCAAACGGGTCAGGAAAAACAACAACCATCCGGCTCATGCTGGGTTTGATCCGACCCTCTTCCGGCAAAGTTCTTTTGCGGGGATTCAATGTCCATACAAAACCAGACAAAGCTCTGGACAAAGTTGGCTCCATCGTAGAAACACCCCGGTTTTATTCGTACCTGAATGGATACCAGAATTTACTTCTTTCTGGCTTACTCCTCCCTAAATTTGATCCAAAAGAAATCAAACCTCTCCTGGATATGGTAGGACTATCCTCTGCCAGCAAGCAAAAGACTTCTGCATATTCTTTGGGAATGAAGCAAAGGCTGGGTTTAGCCATGGCGATGCTCAATAAACCTGAGATTATCATACTGGATGAGCCAACGATTAGCCTGGATCCTCAGGGGATGAAGGAAGTCAGGGATTTGATTGTTCGTCTGAATCATGAGCAAGGCATTACTTTTTTTATCTCAACCCATTTGTTGTATGAAGTGGAGCAAATATGCAATCGGGTTGGGATTTTAAAGAAGGGAGTTTTGGTATACGAAGGAAAGGTTGATGAAATCATTAATCCTGTGGAGGAGATTGTAGAAATCAGCACTAAGGATACCGAAAAAGCCCAGCAAATCTTATCGAACATTCCTTTTGTCCAAAACACGGAAACAAAAGAAAATTGCATTCAAATCCGGATTCCCAAAGGCAGCTCCGGAGAGATCAATTCGATATTTCACCAAAATGCCATCTCCCTGGATTATATCATTCCAAGAAACCCATCGCTGGAGGATTTTTTTCTGGAGATAACTAAGGGAGATGCAGAAGGAGAAAAACCAAATGCTTAACGCGGTCTATATCGAATTGTACAAAGTTTTTCATAAAAAGAATGTTTATGTTTTCTTTGGGATTATTCTCATCAATGCACTTTTATTGACTTATTTGTTGTTTGCTCAAAAAGCGTTAGATCGGGGATCCTTTCCTTTGACCCTTTTACGGGCGATGTTTACATTACTCCTGCCTATCTTTGCCACTATTCTTCTGGGTGAAATCTTTAGCGGAGAAATAAGGGGTGGTACTTTAAAGATTCTTTTGACTAGACCGATTACAAGAACACAGCTGTTGCTTTCCAAATTCATTACCTTGTTTCTTTTAATTTCTTTCTTGTATACGTTCACTCTTGCTGTTGGATTTGGGCTAGGATTCTTTATGCCAGGTACATACTTATTCAAAGACGTGCTGAATACAATCCAGATTTACTATCTTTCCATTATCCCGATGTATGCTTTCACTCTATTTATATCTATTTTTGCCTTGCTGATTCGGAAAGAGGGAACATTGATTGCCCTATCCTTAAGTTTTATGTATGTTTCTGTGATTGTTGGGCTTGTAGTAACAAAAGTAAGTCCTTATCTGATAACAACCTATTTTAATGTTACCGATTTTTTGGTGAAAAATCCCACATTGTTTCAAAAAGATTTCTGGATTGGCTGGGGTGTCGTATTTGGATACACTGTTATTCCTATTCTGGTTGGTGTTTGGATATTCAATCGAAAAGATATTTCCGGGTAAAAAGCATATTGTAACTTATCGCACATTTATTTGTATACGTACTAAATACTAAGTTTTGGAGGTAATAAAGAATGAAAAAGCTTTACATGTATACGGCGTTAGCCTTAATCGTTATCCTCGGATCCTACCAATTGGTTTTGGCCAGGCCAGGTCAGGGAAATGGTCCAAATCAGCCCGGGAATGGCAGAGGACCAATAAGCTATGTCCAGGCTTTAGAATTAACCGATGACCAAATAACGAAGATTGGTGCTTTGATTCAGGCAAATACAATTCTTTGCGCTCCTTTGGAGGATAAAATACAAGAAAACACCCACAAAATGCAAGCATTGGAATGGTCCAAAGATTTTTCTCCGGAAAATGTGCAAAATCTTATGAAAGATATGCGAGACACAACGATGAAATTGCAGTTGAACCATGAAAAGCTCAATCTGGATATCCGATTCTTGTTGACTCCCGATCAGCTTCAAAAATTTATGGAAATTCAGAGAGGACCAAAAGAAGGTCCCGGTCAAGGTCAACAGCCACCGATGCTCTTTGGCAAAATGAGTGCTTTGAACCTTACAGACAAAACATTTGCTTTTGTTACAAAAGATCCCCAAGGGAAAGATATGACTTTAAAGGTAATCTATCAGGAAGGAACTAAGTTTATTCGTGACAAACAAGATAGCAAACCCGGGGATTTTAAAGATGGCGAAGAGGTCACTGTAGCTGGAAATATCAATTTGGAACAAAAAACAATCCATGCCATGATAGTTATCTTAGGAAAAATGGAACCACCCAGAGATCCCGGTCGAGGACCTGGCAGAGGCTAATCCAGTAATTCAAATAAATAGTATTGGGGGTGTCTTTTTTAGGCATCCCCTTTTTTATTTTGCATGTTAGAATCAATTGGGATAGAATCAGAGAATGTTATTTCCAGACTGGTAGAGAAAAAGGGTGGACTTTGGACATTATCAGTAGCAAAAAAATGTACAATGCTTATTTATCCGGTGCCAAGGAGGTCATGGCTCATAAAACGCTGTTAAACAAAATCAATGTGTTTCCGGTTGCAGATGGGGATACAGGCACTAATTTGTATTCAACAATGAATTCAGTCATACGGGAATCCATTCCAGATGATTCCATCAAAACTACTATGGTTTCGATTGCCGATTCAGCTCTAAGAGGGGCGAGAGGCAATTCCGGTATTATTTTTGCGGAGTATTTGCACGGATTGAGTATGGAAACGAACAATGAGCAAACCCTATCGATCACCAATTTTATTCAGGCAAACCTGGAAGCAGTGAAATACGCGTACAAAGCCATCACAGAGCCAGTCGAGGGAACAATCATCACAGTAATCAAGGATTGGGCCAATGCACTCCATAAACTCCACAAGCAATCATCTGACTTTATTGATTTGATTGCCGGCGCTTATAATGAGCTGGAGAAATCGGTAGTCAATACAACCAATCAGCTAAGAATCCTGAAGCAAAATTCTGTTGTCGACTCTGGAGCGAAAGGATTTGCTCTTTTCATTAAAGGATTTTTGGATCACCTTCGATCTGGAAAAGAAGAGTTATCTCGTGAGGATTTTTCAAAAATGACCGAGGATCCTACATATGAAGAAGCTCCCCACTCTCACCTGGAAATTGTCCACCGGTACTGTACCGAGGCTATGATAGAGGCTGAGAATATCTTGACAGAAGATATAAAAAGAGACCTAAAGGATCTGGGTGACTCCTTATTGGTTGCCAGTAACGGTCGAAAAGCAAAAATACATCTTCATACTGATGATCCTCCTAGAGTTTTTGAAATCCTTCAAAGAAAGGCAAAAATTACCTACCAAAAAGTAGATGATATGAAAATACAAAATGAAGTCATGGAAAATCGTCTCCATGATATTGCCCTTGTTACAGATTCGATTGCGGATATACCAAAAGAATACATTGACCAAAACCAGATCCATGTGATTCCTCTCAATATTCTGCTGGGAGAAACCAATTATCTGGACAAACTCACCATTCAATGTACGGCTGTTCTTGATTATGTTGAGAGTCATACACAGCTTCCTACCTCTTCTCAGCCGGATTATAAAACAGTCGAAAACTTATTTTCTTTTCTCTCTTCCTATTACAAATCGATTCTTGTCATAACGGTAGCAAAACCTCTCAGCGGAACTTTTAGCTTGATCAGTAAGGTTGCCAGTGATTTTAAGGACCGATTCCCCGAAATCTATGTAATAGACTCCAAATTGAATTCAGGCGCACAGGGCTTATTGGTCATGAGAGCCGTTGAATATATCCAACAAGGACTCCAGTCTTCCGAAATCGTTACAATGCTCACAACCGACCTTGCCAACGGGAAAATATTGGTCAATGTAAAAACGATTGATAATATGATCAAATCAGGCAGATTGAGTACTCGAGCCGGCAAAATTGCTAAATTCGTCCACCTGAAACCGATCGTAAGCTTAGATGAGACTGGCAAAGGCAATCTAGCTGGTATTGCCTTCAGTTTTCCCGGTAGTCTAAAAAAGACAATCTCTCTCGTTAAAAAAGCGATGAAACAAAAATCAATCCTTTGTTATTCTCTGGTACATGTGAATAACCTGGCGGAAGCAACGCAATATGCCAAGGTTTTTACCCAATTGATTGGAAAACCACCCTCGTTTATTGAAGAAGTATCCTCGATAACATCTGTGGCAGCAGGAAAAGGCACCATTGCGATTTCTTACATTACGGATTAATACTATTACTTGGAGGCTTAACACATGATATTTTTGGAAGCAGCTATCTTGATCTTTCTCTTCTTTACTCTGTTATTTTTTATTGGGCAGATGACAAAAAACAATTCGATTGTTGATATTGGCTGGGGATCAGGATTTATTATTGTTGCCTTGTTTACTCTTTTTGTTGGAAGAAGTTTTGGAATCAAGAATTGGGTAATGGTTATTCTGGTCTTTTTGTGGGGTTTTCGGCTGGCCTATCATGTGGCGAAACGTAATATTGGCAAGCCAGAAGATAGAAGATATGCAGAAATGAGAGTAAAGTGGGGCAATAAGTTTCCCATGCTAAAAGCCTTCTTGAACGTATACATGATACAATTTGTCATGATGTTTGTGATATCGATCGGTGTCACCTTAATCAATCGGACGGGCATCCCTACCCTTTCCTTGTTGGATTTTCTTGGTATAGCTGTCTGGATTTTGGGATATTTCTTTGAAGCAGTAGGAGATTCACAGCTGGCCAGACATTTAAAAAATCCAGAAAACAAAGGTAAACTCATGACAAGTGGTCTTTGGAAATATACACGTCATCCAAATTATTTTGGGGAAGCTACGATGTGGTGGGGTATCTTTATCCTGGCTGTTACAACTTCGAATGGTTGGATTGCTATCATCAGCCCTCTTACCATTACTTTCCTGCTTTTATTTGTATCCGGTGTGCCATTGTTGGAAAAGAAATATAAAGATAGACCAGACTGGATCGAATACAAGAAAAAAACAAGTATATTTGTTCCGATGTTACCAAAAAAAGGATAAGGAGGAGTAAAATGGGGACTGTACTTAAGCATTATTTCCTGACTTTTGTCATTTTTATGGGTATTGATATGGTTTGGCTGGGTGTTATCTCCAAAAAACTATATGCGGACAAACTGGGTTACCTGATGGCCAGCAAAGTAAATTGGGTAGCTGCTATCATTTTCTACTTACTTTTTATTATCGGTCTTTTGTTTTTTGTTCTATATCCTGCGCTTCAAAAAGGCAGTTGGACATATGCTTTACTGGCAGGCCTCTTTTTTGGTTTGGTAACGTATGCTACTTACGACTTGACGAACCTTGCTACCATAAAGGATTGGCCTCTCCTGATCACGATTATCGATTTAATTTGGGGCTCCTTTATTAGTGGGACTACTTCGGTTTTAGCCTACCTGTTTATCACTAAATTCTTTTAGCTTTATTGTCAAGGGGACGGGGTAACTGACAACCCTTTGAACTCTTTGAACCTTTTGACACAGGCCTGTTCTTTTATTTGATGTATATTTAAACATACTAGATGTAAATATTATTTGACAACATGTTAATAATTTTATACACTATGTACGTTTTAAAATACATTTAAGTGAGGATAGAGTAAAATGTCGTATCAGGAGAAAAGAATTGTTGCGTCCGTTGTTTCTGGATTATTGATATTTGTGAGTTATTGCCTCTACGGAGTAACCAAATATCAGAAAATGGGAGAGAGTCTGCTAACTGATTTACTGTTTTGGGCAACTACAATGTTATTCACAATTGGACTGGGAATCGCTGTGATGATCGTGATTCAACTTATTTTGCATGTGTATCTTGCTGTATCGAATGAAGTGAAAAAAGAAATTTCAAAAAAAATTCCAAATGGTAAGAAAATGATGTCTTGCGAAGAGCTGGAAATGATGGACGGGGAGGATGAAATGGACAAGCTGATATCCTTAAAAGCCTCCAAGTATTCCTTTGGGATGATTGGCATCGGTTTTGTGGTTTCTTTGGTTAGCTTATATTATCATATGCCACCAGCTGTTATGCTCAATATTATTTTTGTCTCTTTTATGCTGGCTACTCTCCTAGAAGGTATTTTACAGCTTCGTTTTTATCGAAAAGGAATCCATCATGGCTAAAATAGCGTACAGCTTCATTGTTATCGAAAAGGGATCCATCATGGCTAAAATGGTGATTTCCAACAATATTCGAAAATTACGTTTTTACCATGAGGAGATGACACAACAGGAACTGGCAAAAAAAACAGGAGTTACCAGGCAAACGATTGTGGCGATTGAGAATGGGAAATATTCCCCATCCCTTGAACTTGCTTTTCGTATTGCTTTGGCCTTTCAAACAAAACTGGAGGATGTTTTTAGCTATGAGATGATCGAAGAAACTACAAAACAGGAGAACGATTTAAAATGACAAACATAACAAAACCTAACAAAAAAACGATACCTATCGCAGGATTATTTTTCCTGCTAATGGTTGTATTTGGACTTTTTTCTGAGATTTTTGTCCGCCAGAAACTGATCGTAGCAAATGATGCTCTAGCCACTGCCACCAACATCCTCGCTCATCCCCTGTTGTACCGACTTGGGATCACCAGCGATATTTCAATGGCATTGTTCTATTTGTTCACTGCCCTGGCTTTGTACTGTTTACTAGAATCTGTCAATAAGAAATTAGCTTCTGTGATGGTTATTTTTGCCTCTTTGGGATGCGTTATGCTTCTCTTTAATGTCCTCTTTGAGGCTCTACCGCTCTATATTTTGCTAGGTCAGACTTATCTAAATGTCATTGCTTTGGCAGAGCGTCAGGCTTTTGCGATGTTTTTTAGTGAGTTATTCGGCCATGGCTATATGCTTGGTCAGGTTTTCTTTGCTCTGTGGGTCCTGCCGTTAGGAATTTTAATCAATAAATCCCAGTTTATCCCCAAGATTTTTGGTATTTTCTTCATGGTGGAAGCTGTATTTGCTCTTCTCGCCGTTTTCGTGCACTTTCTCCTACCTAGTGGTTCCGTTGAGACTCTTTTGCTAGTACCAGGAATTGTGGCTGAGTTTAGTTTTCTGTTTTGGTTGTTGTTTCAGGGAGTTCGTCCTTCAAAATGATTAGCTTAGTTGTTTGCTTAAGGTTTGAATGTATTACAATCTTATTATGATTTTAATTAATTCTTCTTTGCGAGGAGGATCAAATGGGTGAAGAGATGAAATGTCCTGTTACCGGTAAAACAAGAAAAGCTATATCTGGTGGTGGTGCTTCCAACCGAGATTGGTGGCCGAATCAACTCAACTTAAAAATACTGCATCAAAATTCGAGTTTGTCCAGTCCAATGGGTACAGGCTTTAACTACGCCGAGGAATTCAAGAAGCTCGATCTGGATGCTCTCAAAAAGGATTTGCTGTTCCTGATGACTGATTCACAAGATTGGTGGCCTGCTGACTACGGTCATTATGGTCCTCTGTTCATACGAATGGCGTGGCATAGCGCTGGAACCTACCGATTAGGGGATGGCCGAGGGGGTGCTTGCGACGGAACTCAGCGATTTGCTCCCCTTAATAGTTGGCCTGACAATGCTAACCTGGACAAAGCGAGGCGTCTGCTATGGCCAATCAAGAAAAAATATGGCAAAAGTATCTCCTGGGCTGATTTGATGATATTGGCTGGCAACGTGGCGTTGGAATCCATGGGGTTTAAAACCTTTGGATTTGCAGGGGGCAGGGAGGATGTCTGGGAGCCTCAGGAAGATGTTTATTGGGGATCCGAGTCGCAATGGCTAGGTGACAACCGTTATTCGGGGGAAAGAGATCTGGAAAATCCATTGGCTGCTGTTCAGATGGGCTTAATCTATGTTAATCCTGAAGGACCAAACGGCGTACCTGACCCAAAAGCTTCTGGATTGGACGTCCGGGAAACATTTAAACGGATGGCGATGAACGATGAAGAAACGGTAGCCCTAGTTGCTGGTGGACATACTTTTGGAAAATGCCATGGGGCTGGACCGGCCACACATGTTGGCCCTGAGCCGGAAGCTGCACCAATAGAACAGATGGGACTCGGCTGGAAAAATAGTTTTAAGTCCGGTAAAGGGATTGACACCATCACGAGTGGAATTGAAGGAGCATGGAAACCAAATCCGATCAAATGGGACATGGGCTACTTGAGAGTCTTGTTCCAATATGAGTGGGAGCTGGTCAAGAGTCCTGCTGGAGCCAATCAGTGGATGGCTAAGGATGTAGAACCTCAGGATATGATTGTGGATGCGCATGATCCCTCTAAGAAACATCGTCCTTTAATGACTACGGCAGATATGTCACTCCGTTTTGATCCCATTTATGAGCCAATTGCCCGAAACTTTTTGCAACATCCTGACCAGTTCCGGGAAGCATTTGCCCGTGCCTGGTTTAAGTTGACCCATCGTGACATGGGTCCTGTATCCCGCTATCTGGGGGCTCTTGCTCCTAAGGAAGAGTTAATATGGCAGGATCCCATTCCCACAGCGGATTACAAGCAGATTGATGCAAGCGATGTAACCAATCTTAAGAGTAAAATTCTATTGTCCGGACTATCCGTATCACAGCTAGTTAGTACTGCCTGGGCATCCGCATCAACGTTCCGAGGATCCGATAAACGCGGTGGAGCCAATGGAGCCAGGATTCGCCTTTCCCCACAGAAAAATTGGGAAGTGAATCAACCACCAGAACTCGCTTACGTGTTGGAAACACTGACAAAGATTCAAGCAGAGTTTAATGAGAATCAGCACACCAATAAAAAAATCTCCCTGGCTGATCTTATCGTACTGGGGGGTTGTACCGGTATTGAGCAGGCTCTACGCAATGCTGGTCATGAGCTGGCTGTACCATTCAAACCAGGTCGCACCGATGCATCACAGGAACAAACCGATGTTGCTTCCTTTTCGGTATTGGAACCCAAAGCAGATGGATTTAGAAACTATCTGAAAAGTAATTTTACCGTACCTTCAGTGGAACTATTGTTGGACCGCGCCCAACTATTGACTTTAACAGCGCCTGAGATGACGGTTCTGATCGGTGGTATGCGGGTTCTAAATACGAATTATGGCAAAACAAAGCATGGTGTTTTCACAAATCATCCCGAGACTCTGACCAATGACTTCTTTGTAAACCTCTTGGATATGCGTACGGTATGGAGCCCTATAGAGCAAGGAGATTTGTTTGAAGGGCGGGATCGCTCTACCAAACAGCTTAAATGGACTGCAACAAGGGTGGACATGGTATTTGGATCCAACTCCCAGCTTCGGGCTATTGCCGAAACTTATGCTGGTGACGATGCATTGGATAAATTTGTCATGGATTTTGTCACTGCCTGGAACAAGGTCATGAACGCTGATCGCTTTGACTTAAATTTCACTATGTAACTAGTTTACCAAAAAGATAGTACTATTCTCATATACTGCATCTACGTTAGAGGGTGATACATGAAAAGTAAATGGAAACAAACTGCAAGTATAGCTGTTATAGTTAGTCTTTTTTGGTTCTATTTTCCATGGCAATTAAAAGCAGATACACCTGTACAAATTCCTACCTTGGAGATGCTGACGGAAACAAAAGAATACAATCGCTCTGTTGGGGGACAATCCTTAGTTGTTTTACATAAAGGCAACATTATCCTTGAAGATTATTGGAATGCCGGAAGCAAGATTCGACCATTGATGCTCATGAGCGGGACAAAAAGTTTTGTTGGTATAGTAGCTCTTGCTGCTATAGAGGATGGGATTATCACCTTAGATGAAAAAGTTTGCGACATCCTTACCGAATGGAAAGTGGATCCCCTCAAATCAAAAATTACATATCGCCAGCTCCTAACACTTACAAGTGGTCTAAAACCAGATAGCCAGGGAACTCTCGTAACCTGGAAAGAAGTTATAAACTACCCGATGACCGGGAAGCCGGGAGAACAATTTCATTATGGCTCGAATCACCTATTAGCTTTTGGGGAAGCATTACAGCGATATTTTCAAATATTTTATGGAGAAACCTTCGAAACCTACTTAAACCGTAGAATACTGGATCCCATCGGAGTAAAAGTTATCTGGAAGTTTCGATGCAAAGATGGATATCCGATGCTAGCCGGAGGAGCTTACATGAAAGCGACTGACTGGGCTATGTTTGGGGAGATGGTTCGTAATAAAGGGACTGTGAATGGAAAAATATTGATTGACCCAACATATTTTGATTTTTTAACGATGGGAACGTCAACTAATCCCTGTTATGGTCTTACCTGGTGGTTAAAAGAACCCATAACGGAAGCGCAGATCAGTAAAATACCCATGATGAAGGGAGGTATCCAAGATCTAGTCAATTCATCCTGGGTCCCCGAAGATATGTATTTTGCCGCAGGTTCTGGAGCGCAAAGACTCTATATTTTCCCTTCCCTGGATATGGTCGTGGTGCGCCAAGCCCCCCTAGGAAATGAAAAATACTTTAACGACCTAGAGTTTTTAAGTCGTCTGATCAAAAGTAAAGCAAATATCCCATTTAAATCGATAACGGCTATCTCCAACAGGACCTCGTTCTCTGTACCCATGCGTGATGGGGAAAAACTCGCTGGTGATTTATATTCTCTGAACCCAGCAGTCCCTATGCCTGTTGTTTTGATCCAGACGCCTTATGATAAGAGCAAATACTGGACTCAATTTGAACTCCGGATTCCTTTTTCTCTCGAAAATTACAATGTTTTTATTACGGATTGGCGAGGTAGGTTTGCCTCATCTTCTGCAAAAAAGACAAAATCAAATAATGCTACGGACGGATATGACGTGGTGGAATGGATTGCAAAACAGAAGTGGTCCAATGGCAAAATCGGAACCTACGGCGGATCTGCCCTGGGAGATGTCCAGTTCAAAACCGCTTCCCAAAAACCTCCTCATTTAGCCTGTGCTATTCCTATGGTGAAAGACTACCGAGTCGATTACAACACGTATTACTTTGGAGGAGAGTTTCGAAAGGAACAAATCCAATCACTGGAAAAATTGCAATTTGTACAGATAGATTCTATTCTTTCCCAACCAGTGTTGAATCAGTACTGGAAAACGGTGGAAAAACTAACGGATCTTTCTAAAACATTTGCTGTCCCCATGCTTCTGATCACCGGTTGGTTTGACCATTATCCCGACAAAGTCATCCGGGCATTTTCTGATATTCAGGAGAAAAGTGACCGCACGGTTCGAGGGAAACACAAATTGATTGTAGGTCCATGGGGACACGGTAACTTAGGTGAAATCGAACAAGGAGACCTGTTATATCCTGGTGCCGAAAATTTTGATAGTCAGGAAGCAATCCGGTTTATGGATTATTACTTACGGGGAATAAAGAATAATTGGGAACAAACACCGGTTATCCAATACTATCAGATGGGAGAAGAGAAGTGGCTAAATGTCAATACCTGGAATGAAATCAAACGAGAAGAACAATCTTTTTATTTACAACCAAAGCATCAGTTAGGTGCCTCGCCTATTACCTGTTCGGGAGCTGGTGATTATTATTTATATGACCCAGCGAATCCTACCCCCTCTGTTGGGGGAAAAAGGTTTGACCCTTACAATCCAAAACTTGTAACAGGACCTGTTGACCAAAGGGAAAAGGTTGAAAACAGAGCTGATGTCCTGCTCTATACTTCGGAGCCACTCACCAGTAATCTACCCATCAATGGTTTGATTCGAGCAGAGATCTATTTTTCCAGCAATCAATTGGATACCGATATTTCTGTAAGGTTTTGCGATATATATCCGGATGGAAAATCAATCTTGATGGCAGAAGGAATTCAAAGAACCAGGTTTCGAAATTCACTTGAAAAAGAAGAGCTTCTAATACCGGAACAGATTTATAAGATTAAGATTGATCTGCAAAATATAGCGCTGACGGTACTGAAAGGGCATCAGATCCGAGTGATTGTGAGTTCAGCAAGCTATCCCATATTTGAACGTAACCCAAACAATGGGGGGAAATTATATGAAGACAAACGGATGATGATTGCCTTAAATTCTATTTATCATGACACTAGTTTTCCCTCAAAGATCATTGTACCGATAAGAAAATAACCTCTTAACATTTTGTATACATATTAAAGCAGTTTTTTACTTTAACTTTCTATTCGATTTTTCATTTAGTTGCTTTTTCTTCTTCTTTGGCATCCTATCTCCTCCCTCTGTCACTTGCGCGAACACCCTTGGTGTGAAGCATTCATTGCGAGATACTTGTTCGTGGCAATCTCGTTCCTTTTACTTTACCATCCCCAGTATCTTCTCCGCATTAGCCCCTTTTACGGGGATGTTTTTCCCCAGAAAAGCGTCCCCACCAAATTAGTCTCTATGTCAACTAATAATAATTATACTTTCATCGATGCCCAAAATTTGCATCTTGCCATAAAGGGCCAGAATTGGGAAATTGATTATAAAAGTTTTCGCAGATATCTTCATGACAAATATGGTGTTAGCAAAGCATTTCTTTTTATAGGTTATATGAAACAATATGACATGCTGTATAAAGAATGGGAAGAAAATGGTTATCATCTGATTTTTAAACCGATAAAAAAGCTACCAAATGGAAGTATTATTGGAAATGTTGATCCAGAAATAGTTTTACATACAGTAATCAAAATGCCAGAATATGATAAAGCTATCGTTGTTTCTGGGGATGGTGATTTTCATTGCTTAATTGAGTACTTGATACAGGTGGATAAACTTCAAAAATTGTTGATTCCTAATAGATATCGCTACTCTTACCTACTAAGCAAATTTTCATGTTTTATTTCATTCATGAATAATCTTGAGGATAAGATTGGGAAATAAAAAAGGGAAGCATTACCTAAGGACTACCCCTTTTGTATATCTTCCCGTCGTTATGTTTAAATTATATGCTTATTTGTTTTTCATTCAAATTCAAATTACAAATCAAACTTGAATCTAATTTTCTCCTCCGCACCCCACCAGCTTTAAAATCTTCTCCGCATTCGCCCCGACCATTGCTTGTTGAGTGAGTATCTGCCAGCCAAATTGTGTTCCCCACTCCTCAAAAACCCGTCATCGCGAATGCCCCTGGCATGTGGCGATCTCTAAATCTCTGTCTAAGAAATTCGCTTCCCAACCGTCCAAGATTTCACTTTTTTGATCGGAATCCGATTAGGATATAGGTCATCCTCCGTAAATGTCATAACGAGGAGTTCGACGACGTGGTTATCTCTCGATTTACTACCCTTTTCCCAGCCTTTATATCCACCGGTCCTTCTTCCCCAAAGTTCATTCTCTAGTGCAATATCTAGGTTCGTCTGATTCACTTTTATGATTCGGAGCTTTGTCATCCATAACCTCCTCAATCAGTTAACTATTGATAAATTGTAACAAAATTTACCTTTCTTTATCAAATTTTCTTACTGTATTTCGATTCAGAAAAGTTGAAAAACTAAGCTTGAATGATAAATTATATTCATGAAAGATAAAGTTCATAAAAACTTACTGTGACAAAAATCTTCTATGAATGATATCACTGAATACCATTCTGCTTATTTTGCCCATGAACTTAGCAAACGTCATTCTCTAAGCAATTCTGAAAAGTTAGCTCCTGTATTGGCAGATGCTCAAGTAGATCTGAACCCTCATCAAATTGATGCTGCCCTTTTTGCCTTCCAGTCACCTTTTTCAAAAGGTTGTATATTAGCTGATGAGGTTGGATTAGGAAAAACTATTGAAGCAGGTTTGATCATATCACAGAAATGGTCAGAACAAAAAAGAAAGATTCTAATTATTACTCCAGCTAATCTGCGCAAACAATGGTCCCAGGAAATGTCAGAAAAGTTTTATTTACCTTCCCTTATCATTGAATCCAAGAATTATAAACTGCTTCAAAAAGAAGGAAAGAAAAATCCTTTTGAACAAAACTCATTAATCATCTGCTCCTATCAGTTTGCTGCTAAAAATTGCGACCAAATAATGACAACACCTTGGGATTTAGCTGTCATTGATGAATCTCATCGTCTGCGTAATGTTTTTAAGCCTGATAATAAAATCGCTAAAGCAATTAAATCTGCTTTACTAAACACCCCGAAAGTACTTTTGACAGCTACTCCTCTTCAAAACTCTCTGATGGAGCTGTATGGATTAGTAAGTGTGATTGACCCGTATGTTTTTAGTGACGAGAAAAGTTTTAGAGCTCAATATTCGAGACTTACCACAGACGAATCCTTTGATGAGCTGAAGGCACGTCTTTCTCCTATATGTCACCGGACTTTGCGTCGGCAGGTAGTAGAATACATCCGCTATACCAATCGCATTCCTCTCACTGAGGATTTTTTCCCCACTCCCGATGAATTGGCTTTATATGATATGGTGACAGGGTATCTTCAAAGAGAACAACTTTTTGCCCTTCCCAATTCTCAAAGACAACTGATTACGTTAATTTTGAGAAAGCTCCTAGCTTCTTCTACTTTTGCTATAGCTGGGGCACTCGACTCTCTAGCTAAAAGACTTAAAAAGAATTTAAAAGAGGCAAACAAAGCTAATCCTCTAGAAGAAATTGAAGAAGATGTCGATGAGTTTGATTCAGAAACCGAGGAGTGGGAAGAAGAAGATTCTTCAACTGAGCTTACAAAAGCAGATATCCAGACTATTGAAAATGAAATAAAAGAATTAGAATCCTTTCGGGATTTAGCACTGAGTATTACTGAGAATGCGAAAGGTCAAGCTTTGCTAAGTGCCTTGGAGCAAGGTTTTGTTAAAGCAAAAGAGCTGGGAGCTGAAGAAAAAGCAATTGTTTTTACCGAGTCCCGCAAAACACAGGGTTATTTAATCAACCTGCTTTCAGCAAATGGCTACCAGGACAACATTGTGCTCTTTAACGGTACGAATAGTGATCCAGTCTCCACCTCTATCTATAATGAATGGGTAAAAAAATATAAAAATACTGATCGGGTGTCTGGTTCTAAAAGTGCTGACATACGAGCTGCTTTAGTCGAAAAGTTTAAAGATAATGCAAAAATATTAATAGCGACAGAAGCAGGAGCTGAAGGGATTAATTTACAATTTTGTTCGATAGTTGTTAATTATGATCTACCCTGGAATCCTCAACGGATAGAACAACGTATCGGTCGATGTCACCGTTATGGACAAAAACATGATGTCGTGGTAATCAACTTTATTAATCGGAAGAATGCTGCTGATCAGAGAGTGTATGAGCTTTTAGACCAAAAATTCAAGCTATTCTCAGGTATTTTTGGAGCAAGTGATGAAATTCTAGGAGTGATCGAATCCGGTGTTGATTTTGAAAAACGGATTGCGGCTATTTATCAAAATTGTCGAACCACCGAGGAAATTGAAAGAGAGTTCACCGCTCTTCGGGCAGAAATGGAAGAAAATATTACAGCAACGATGACCGACACAAGGAAGAAGCTTTTAGAAAACTTTGATGCAGAAGTTCATGATCGTCTTCGGGTTAATCTAACTGAGAGTCGAGAATATTTGAATAAGTATGAGACAATGCTCTGGAAGCTCACACGATTTGAATTGTCGGAAAATGCTAAATTCAACGATGAGAAGCTAACCTTTCATCTGAATGCAAAAGATAAAAAATATTCTGCTTATCCCATTGGACTATATGCTTTGGGTGGATCTTCCCTATTTGGATACCGGTATAGGATCGGACATCCTTTAGCACAAACTCTGATTGAGAAAGCTAAAAATCGAAACTTAGAGGGTGCTGAAATTCATTTTGATTATACCGCTTGGAAACAAAAATCAGAATCATTAGCGAAACTATTGGGGAACAAAGGAACATTGACAGTAAGTAAATTATCAATCCACGGTTCAGACGACCAGGACCATATCCTGCTCTCAGCATTAACAGAAGAAGGGAAAAGAATCCCAGAGGATACCATTCGAAGGTTGTTTGAATTACCGGCAAAAATTAAGAAAAAAATAGCAGTATCTCTTCCTGACTCATTGATCAAAGTAAAAGAGAAGTATAAGGAAGAAATACTAAATGATATAGCGAATAAACAGTCTTTATGGTTTGATGAGGAAATCGAAAAGCTCAATTTTTGGGCAGAGGATAAACGGAAAGGTCTGAAAGCTGACCTTAAAGAGCTGGACGAACAAATCGGAATTCTAAAAAAGGAAGCCAGATTTGCAGCTACTTTACCAGATAAATTAAATATCCAAAAGAAACTGCGAGACCTAGAAAAGAATCGGGATATTGCCTGGAAGGAATATGACGAATCAGCAAAAATAATTGATGCTGACAAAGAGAAGCTATTAGATACCGTGGAAGAAAGGCTTAAACAAACCATGGAAGAAAAAACCATCTTTACTGTAAGGTGGAGTTTAGTTTGAAAGTAAGGAGTATAAAATGAAGGAACAACCAGAAAAATTGGATGGAGAATCGTTTGATATTGCTAAAGAAAAACGAGAACTTCTGAAGCAGATGTTTCCGTCGGTTTTTACTGAAACCAAAAACGAAAAAGGAGTTCTGGTTGAAAAAGTTGATTTTGAAAAACTAAAAGCTGAAATGGGAACCTTCACGGAACTCTTTGAAAAAAGACGAGAAAGCTATGGCATGGATTGGCCAGGTAAAAAAGAAGCACTACAACTGATTCAATCACCCAGTTACGCTACTCTCAAACCCTGTCGGGAAGAATCTGTCAATTTTGATACAACGGAGAATCTATTCATCGAAGGTGATAATCTGGAAGTTCTCAAGCTTATGCAAAAAAGTTATTACGGAAAGATTAAAATGATCTATATCGACCCCCCTTACAACACTGGCAAAGAGTTTATTTATCCTGATAATTACACCGAAAGCTTAGAAACATACCTGGAATATGCAGGACTCATTGATGGGGATGGGAAAAAGTTTAGCACGAATACTGCCAATGAGGGTCGATTTCACACCAGATGGCTTAATATGATGTATCCAAGGTTATATTTAGCCAGGAATTTGTTACGCGAAGATGGAGTCATTTTTATCAGCATCGATGATAATGAAGTTAGTAATCTCAGAAAGATCTGTGATGAAATTTTTGGGGAAGAAAATTCATTAGTACCTTTTATTTGGGATCTACCAAGAGGTATTAATGCTGGATTAATTGCGAGATCTCATGAATATATTATGGCTTACACGAAAAACAAAGAATTAGTTTCTCATTTTAATAGGAACAATACATCTGAATCAGATGAATCAACAGAACGTTGTAATAGAAAAATTGAATCACGACATCCAGCAACACCAATAAATTTCCCAGCTGGAATAAGATATGAAGGGAAAAATCAAACGATAACTGGAAAAATTCCAGGAAATGAAGAAGTAGAAATTGTTGGAGAATTAATTTTTAAGGATGGTAAATTATCTAAAGATGTAACTTTAATTGCTGGTTGGACAATGAAAGATATGATTGAAGATTGGTTAAAAGGTAAAGAAGTAATAGATCTTAAGGGACAAAAAATTACTGAGTTTTTCTTTAAAGAGAACGGTAAATTATATTCTAGAAAAATTATGGAAGTTCAATCAGCAAAATCTGTAATCAAGGATTGCTCAGATACTCAGGAAGGAAGAAAAGAACTAATAGAAATATTTAACGGAAAGGATATATTTAATTACCCGAAACCATCGAAATTATTAACTTTTTTAATGAATTTAAATGCAAAAGATAGCGATATTGTCCTAGATTTTTTTTCTGGATCTAGCCCAACCGCTCATGCTATACTAGATCTCAACAAACAAGATGGTGGAAACCGAAAGTTTATTATGGTTCAGCTTCCTGAGCCATGTGCTGATGATAGCGAAGCTTTTAAAGCAGGTTATAAAACAATTGCTGATATTGGTATGGAGCGCATCCGCAGGGTCATCAAGAAACTCAATGAAGAGGATGATGGAAAGCTAGATCTCGAAAATTCAGCAGATCAAGATCGTGGATTTCGAGTCCTCAAGCTCAACAAATCCAATTTTAAGAAATGGCAACTACTCGAAGCGAATACAACACCGGAAGAAATCGAAAAAGCTTTAGAAGGTCATATCTACCATATAGAAACAGGCACAACACAAGAAGATTTGTTGTTCGAAATTCTTATTAAAGCTGGGTTCCTCCCTACCGAAAAAGTAACCTCTCTCACCTTAGCAAATCACAAAGTTTATTCCGTGGCAGAAGGGAAGCTTCTGCTTTGTTTAGAAAAAG
>Ga0247841_10004749_pt1 | contig 22870 bp, 23 predicted proteins | sample LaCruzMarch2015__2_FD_192410 | JGI IMG/M metagenome (GOLD analysis project Ga0247841, IMG submission 192410) | Freshwater microbial communities from meromictic Lake La Cruz, Castile-La Mancha, Spain - LaCruzMarch2015_18m | ecosystem: Environmental > Aquatic > Freshwater > Lake | place: Spain... | reverse complement strand
ACTTTTTCCTCAACACAGCAAATTTAATTAGTTACACTCTGCCTTTAGTAGCAGGTTCTTTAGTTTACATCGCAGCAACGGATTTAATACCGGAACTGCATCAAGAAACTAAACCATTAAGATCTCTCGCCGTTCTCATAGCATTAATCCTCGGCCTCGCGACGATGTATTTTATGAAGATGATTTTGGGTTAAACCGTGCTGACAATCTCTTGAATCTCAACATTCTTTCCAAGATGATTTTTTATCAAGAAGTAATCGCTAGAAATTATTTTCTTTTTATTTTTATTAACATTCATAAGTTCTACACACTCTTTGCTCACAGCAGAAACAAAAATCAAAACAAAAGAGTGAACGATCTTGTCTCCCTTCTTTACATACTCCAAAGAAACACTATGAACCTTTTTCAATTTAGCTTTTATGTTATACTTTTTCATTATTCTTTCAACAGCAGAATTTATATTTTCACCGACCAAAATTCTTCCACCCGGTAAACTAAATAATCCTTTAAACGGCCGTTTTTCCCGTCGATAAAGAAAAATATTTTTTTCATCTCCAAGATGAATTAATAAAATGGATAAGATTGATTTTTTATCGGATAAATAAGGAATTAAATATTCTGAAGCCTCGCTCAAAGAATAATATTCTCCTTCTTTAATCAGTATTCCCTTTTCTAATAATTTCTTCATATGATAAACAAGTTTATTAGAGCGAATTTTAATTTTCTTTTCAATCTCGTTGAATTTCTGTAGGTTGTTATACAAAAAAATCCCTAATATTTTATTTTCATATTCACTATTTACCATTAGTCAAATTTTTTGAGGAACTATTTAAAAATTGTTGTTGTCAAGTTATTTTATGTATGATAAAAACAAACTGCACTATCTATCAGTCACGGGAATTTTAATTAACAAAGAAGGAAAATTCTTGATAACTAAACGCGCAGATTGGGAAAAGGCCTTTCCGGGAAAATGGACTGTGCCCGGCGGAAAACTTGAAGTTTTGGATTACGCTTTAAGAGCAAAAGACACAAAAGAGCATTGGTATAATGTTCTAGAAGATTGTCTAAAAAGAGAATGCCTCGAAGAAGTCGGAGTTGAAATAGAAAAAATCGGTTACGTAACAAGCATGGTTTATATCCGGTCAGATCAAATTCCCTGTTTAATTGTCAGTCTTTATGCCGAGCCGAAAACTGAAAAAATCAATCTCTGCAACGCGCTCACTGAATACGCTTGGGTCGATCTTAAAGAAGCAAAAAAGTTTGAACTCATCGAGGGAATTTACGAAGAATTAGAAATGCTAGACAAACTTCTAAAAGAAAATAAAACAACTACTTGGGCAAAAGAGATAAAAAAATAAATTCCCAAAGCATTTTTAAATTCCACCTGTTTCCAATTTCTATGGCCGAAAAAAACTGCACATTCTGCAAAATTGTTAGAGGAGAAATTCCCGCAGAAAAAATTTCCGAAACAAAAAACTTCCTCGCATTTTTAGATGTCAATCCAAAAACAAAAGGACACTTTCTAATTGTTCCAAAAGAGCATTATGAAAATCTTCTTGAACTTCCAGAAGCTCTCGGAAATGAACTTTTAGAATTCATAAAGAAAACTGCAAAGGAACAACTAAAAAAAGTCGACGCCGAGGGATTCAATTTAGTTTTAAACAATCACGAAGTTGCCGGCCAAGTTGTCAAGCATGTTCATTTTCATATTATTCCCAGAAAAAAGAGTGATAACGTCGTCAATCTAAGAGTCTAAAAATTCAAATTACCAAATCCGCAACCCGCAAAAAAGTATTTTAGATGCTCAGTAATTCTTCTACCTACTCCTGGTAAACCATTTAAATATTTTTGAGCATCAAATAAAACACCAACCCTTGTATCAGATCCTGCTTCGGCAGCACAATAACATTCAATAAATCCATCTAATCTTCTTCTTACTTCTCCCTCTTGTTCATCCATCTCACTCTTCATACAAAAGAGTTTATAAAAATTTATATGTCTAAATAAAGTGCCTGTGGTGTGATTATTCTAAAACATTTATGTTTTTGAATTGCCGGGAAAATTCCTAGGAATTTTCACGAGCATTAACACCCGTATTCGCAACCTCGCTCAGAACCTTATAAAAATTTCTTCTTCGCGAAATTGCTCTACTCAAACTTTCACTCGTTATTTGTATAACCATTTCAACTTGTGAAAATTTTCGCCTCCGCCTCGTCGTCAAGGAAGTTTCTGGTTTCTCGTTTTCGTAAGAAAAGATTAAGTATCTCATTAAGGAAAGGTTGAGAGCTTCAAGAACAAACCTGTTCTTGACAGTGCTCGGGAATTAGGAAATTCCCGACATCAAGGGAAACGTAGTTTCCGGTTTCTCGTTTTCGTAAGGGAAGATTAAGCGAAGGAAACCGTAGGTGTCCTCGCAATGCCTGTGGAGTGATTTTAACACCCGGCCTCCGCCTCATGAGAGCGGCGCTCTAACAGCTGAGCTACACAGGCTTTGTGTAACATGTGTAGCTCATCACTCTTGAAGCAGAACTTCAATGGAAGATCAACTGTCTCAGTCGAGGGAGGTTGATGGTCAAGGAACCGTAGGTGCCTTACCAGCTACACAGGCTCGATGATGTCAAAAAAATATAGTTTAAAAACCCTATGGGCATATAATTAAATAAGAGGTAAAATGGACAGCAGTTTAATATCAAATAACATAACTGAAATTATTCCGGGCTCGCCAGAAGTAGTCAATCAATTGCTAAATATCGTACTATTTCTTCAAGCAATCGGCGTGCTGATTATAATCTATCTTTTAATGTCAGTCATTAATTATTTCAGAAAAAGAAAAGATACGAAAAATATAATAAAAATACAAAAGGATATAGAACAAATAAAAAAAGATTTAGCGAGAATAAAAAATAAAATTTAAATTATGAATTCAATTTTTAAGCTAAGTTGGCAACGGGCATATCTTCTTTCAACAAATTTTCTTTACTTTCAAACTTCTTAAGCCTTGAAATATAACCCGCAATCTTGTTTCTCAAAAGTTTACTTGGCATAGACCTTCCGAGAATCTTTTTATTAACGTTAAAGTCTTCACTAAATTCAACCTTTTTATCGGAAACAAACTTCCTTGCCGTTCTCTTAACTAAAGATATTTTTATCCGACCCATGCAAAACTAGATTCTAAAGATTGTTTTTAAACCTTTTTGTTAAAGAATTACATCCCCACAAACTTCACAAGATTTCCCCAAAGAGCAAGATACTCCTTTCCTTTTTTATTCAATTCGCTAAATGCCAAAACCATCGCCGGAAGTTTTTCCGACTGAGCTCTTTGCAATGCAACAGCCAAATCATTATCGCTAATACTTTTTTTATCTTTAGCAACCGCCAAAAAAACAATTTCCCCTACGTCAGAATCGATCTTAACCTTTGCCATATATTCTTTTTTCTTCACTTCAACTTCCTGCAAAATTTCAAACTTTTTATGTTTCAGTTTAGAAATAACGTTTTCAACAAATTCTGATTTATCATTTAATTTTTCTTTCTTTTCTTTATGTTTTATCTCTTTAACTTCTTCATCAGCAACTTTCTCTCCAAGAATATTTTCTTTTTCTTCTCCAGATCTATTACTCTCATTTTGCACAGTTTCAATTTTTTCCCTCGGCACTTCAGCAATTTCAATTTCTTCTCTAACTGAGACAACCTCGGGAATAACCAACGGAACAATTTCAACCTCGGCTCTTTTTTGAAAAACTTCTTTTACGTATTCGTTTTCTACCTTCTGAATCGGAACTTGTGAAACCGAAATCATAGCCATTGCATTCTCTGGACTCAAACTAAAATATCTCCAATAAAGTTTTTCATTATATTTTAAAGGAAATGCAAAATCACTAATTGCCCTCAGCGCAACACGAACGACCGGCTCTAATTGATGATCTTCCAATACCCCTTTTTCTTTTAACAAATTAAACGCTTCCAACTCCCGAGTATTTAAATGACTAGAAAATTTTTCCAATTGAGATTCTTGCCCTGGCAAAAAATATAACGGCGAACTTCCAATCCGCATATTTGAAGTTAAAACCTGCTTCTTCGCCATCAACTCTGACAAAAATGCCGACGAGAAAAGCACATTAACTCCAATAGCTTTCGCAACATGAATCGGCAAACTTGGTCCGGTTCTTTGTAAAAATTCTATCATCCTCTGTTTTGCTCTTTCATGATCTTGCGCATTCATAAAATATTAAAAAACAACTGAATTATAAACGTTTACTCACCACTAAAAAATACAACTAAGGTCTTATCCAAGAAATTTCATAGTAGGTTATATCTTTTTCTTCATCAACTACGGCAATCAGCAAATTCTTTTTGGTCGAATGTGCAACCCTATTTTTCGCGGAAAATTCCTGCCATTTCAAAACAGAGAATTCATGAACCGGATATAAAATCCACCGAGCATGTTCCTCTCCAATTGAAGCGCCCTTATCATAAACTCTCAACTCCGCGCCAAACTTCAAAGCCGTCTTAACAATATAGCCTTTGTCGCGCAAATCATTAAAAACATTCAATTTTAATTCAACAGTTTTATCGAGCTTTTTTAATTTCTTTAACAATAGTTCAAATTCCAAAATTTTATTTCCGGAATAAACTTCCATTTTTTTTCTCTCAACTAAATACAAAGTTTCCACGAGAGTATAAACTATCTTGTTCTGTTTTTTTTCCCCAAATCGTGATTTTTCAAAGAGAGTAAATGCTTCCTCTGACGTAGATGAAATAGTCTCTCCCGAAAATAATGCTTTAATCATAAATAAACAATAGAAAAATAACTTATAAACTTATTGAAAATTTTCAAGAAACCAAAACTTTAAAAACAAATAATTCAGAGGATAAACATGGCAGGAAGAAAAGTTTCAGGCGGAAAATATAAAGATTCGAGAAAGAAAAAGTCATTTGAAATAAAAGGACAGAAAAGAATCGTTCATATTGGAAAAGATAAAAGAAAAAAGTTGCGAGTTAAAGGTGGAAATGAAAAAATAGTTATGTTATCGTCGGGGATTGTAAATGTTCTTGACAAAAAAACAAACAAAACTCAAAAAGCTGAAATAAAAAACGTTTTAGAAACTCCCGCAAATCGTTTCTTCGCCCGTCAGCAAATCATGAATAAGGGTGCAATCATCGAAACTACTTTGGGAAAAGCAAAAATAACTAATCGTCCTTCTCAAGAAGGTATGACAAACGCAATTCTTTTAAATCAATAATTCCAGCTCTTTAGAGGCTAAAAGGAATAGATTAAACAAACTAACAAAACACTAAACCGAAACATTTTTAAATGGAAAACGTTTATAAACCTTACTAAAAAAAGTTATTCCTTCAAAGTTACCCAAAATGCCCCACGTCAAAAGATGCCCCGAATGCGGAAGTGTAAGCTTAACATATGATGATCAAGCGGGCGAAATAGTTTGTAACGATTGTGGAATTATCGTCGAAGATTCTATGGTTGACACCGGCCAAGATCCGGGCGGTCAATTTGATAAAGCTGAAAAAAAAGGTCGTGGCGGCGCCCCAATTTCTATGCAAAAGTTTGACAAAGGTTTAACAACGAATGTTGGCGAAATTTCTGATATTTACAAACTCGAAGCCGGACAAACAAGAAAATTCTTAAGATTAAAAAAATGGCAGGAAAGAGTTTCAACGAGTATAGAACGAAATTTAAGACTCGCCATGGCCGAATTAAGACGAGTTGCATCATTCCTTAATCTTCCTTCTGTCGTGCGTGACGAAGCTTCCAGAATCTACAATTACGTTTTACAAAGAAGTTTAGTACGTGGAAGAAATATGGAATCAGTTATCGCCGCATGCATTTACTCAGCTTGTAGAAATTATAACATTCCAAGAACTTTAGACGAAATCGCTGCGGCGTCAGAAGTTGAAAGAAAAGAAATCGGCCGAACCTATAGATTTATCGCAAGAAAACTAAAAATAAAACCAAAACCCTCTTCACCAAAAGATTATATCTCAAGATTTTCTTCAATATTAAAATTAAGCCCAAAAACACAGAATACCTCACTAAGTATTTTGAAAAAAGCTGAATCATCTGAGCTAACTTCTGGAAGAGGTCCCGCGGGAATCGCTGCCGCGTCATTGTACGTCGCTGCGTTGTTGAACGACGAGAAAAAAACCCAGAGAGAAGTTGCCGACGTAGCAGGAATAACCGAAGTTACAATAAGAAACCGATACAAAGAATTACTTGACAAATTAGATTTAGAAGAAAAGTTAAAAATTAAAGAAGCCGAAGCAAAAAGAGAAAAAGAAAGAAACAAGTAATTTCTAAGATTTTTTATGTATTGGAATTAAATCAAAAAATATTAAGCTCTGATTGCAAATTTTTATCTTAAAAAAATACTTTTCCACATCAGAACCAAAAATCGTTCGTTTAATTATTTCTCATCTTCATTTTAACAAACATAAAACGGGTTGGACAGCGAAATATATTTAAACATAAATCTACACATTGAAGAATGAACTTTAAAGAATCAGTAATAAAATCTCAAGAAGAATTAAAATTAATTAATATTAATAAAAAATATTTAATTGTAAAGGCAAAATTTGGGCCATCGAAAGAAACAAAGATACCTCTAAAGCTCAGCGAAGAATTAGCCTTTTTCGTTGGCGCAATTATCGGAGATGGTCACCTAAAAAAACATAAACTGCAAATAGTTATAGAACTATCAAACAAAGATTTAATAAACTTTTTACAGAAAATTTGTCTTGAGTTATTCGATAGAAAATTTAATATTAGCAAAGACAGAATTCGTCCGCCAAGAAAAATAACCAATTATATTTTAATGGATAGTAAAGCAATATATAATTTACTAAACAAAACCTTTGAGATTCCAAAAGGAAAGAAAAGTCATATTGTTAAGATTCCGAAATTTATATTTCAGTCAAATAAATCAGTTAAATCTGCATTTTTAATCGGAGTTATGCTTACTGAAGGCGGGAGAAGACATGGGGGAGTAGGTTTATCAACAGCGAGTGAACAATTTTGGAGAGACTTGGTATCTCTTTTCGAAAGTTTAAGTATAAAAGTTTCAACAGACAAATGGGAACACAAAAAGTATAAAAAGAGTTATTATGGTATATCATTTAAGGAGAAAAACATTTTTCTTCTAATGCGGGGATGCCGGAGTGGTCAAACGGGCCAGATTTTACTGAGATGTAAAAGTTTCGTAAAAGGCTATGCTTAGGACCTGGTGGCTTACGCCTACTTAGGTTCGAATCCTAATCCCCGCATTTATTTTAAAAAATAGACGGTTGAAGAATTATGCGCACTCAGTAGGAAATAATTTTTCAACTTCCGATTTCTGATTTTTAACCGCTATAGAATAGTACCCCGCTCCCCCGTTATACAAATTAAGAGCATAATCAAAAACCTGATTAGAATTACTAGTTTTTGCAATATTATACTTATCGTCAAAAATATAAAGCCCCATCTCAACATTATTTTCAAAAACAGACATCTGTACTTTATTTGTTGTTTTCAAATTTAAAACTGAATAAGTATAGCTAATACCCTTGCCATCAGAATCCTTTTCAGCAGTATTTATCTGCATAATTCCGTATGAATTACTCGTATTAAATGTTTCTTCAGGATAGCCATCACAATAAAGAGGATTACTATTCTCCTGAGATTTTTTACAATGGGTAAGCCCAATTCCAGAATCAGAAGTTTCATACATCGCAATTCCAACCATCAAACATCCAAGATTTTTATATCCTGTCGCAACATCAACATTTTCATCAGTTATATCTTTCAGATAACTAAAAGAATTCTTGTTAGACTTAACAATCTCCAAAATCTTTTTTCCTAAAACTTTCTGACAACTTTCCTTATCTGTGCAAGTTGCAACACTTCTTCCCGTCGAAGAAACCGCAGAATTACTATCAACAAAAGAATCTAATTTTTGTTTCATAGAAACATCATTAATTGAGTTTCTATTGGGAACATCGATTATATTGCTTGAAAAAGTTCCTGAATACCATTTGTCATCAATCTTAAAATAAATATTATTTTTGTTAGGATCTATTTTTATTGCATTAATATCCATCGTATTAGCAGCAAGTTTAACTTTTATTAATTGCCATGCACTTGTAATTTCACATTTTTTATTCACAGTATTCCAGAAACATTTATTATCATAACAACTTCCGCATAGATTATTGCATTCAGCCGAAGTTTTAATAGAATTAAGAGTTGAATCACTGTCTACGGAAGATGATGGACAATTGATGCATTTACCATTAGACCAATAACAAAAATTATTGCTGCTCTTGAAAGGACAAAGATTAGGGTCTGTAATTGCAGAACAGATTCCCCCTCCGCTCGTCGTCCCGCTCGTCCCTCCCGTCGTCGGTGTTTGCACATTCGCAGTCTGCGCCGCAACAACATCTTTCACAGTAAATTTTTGTCTGTAAGATTTAGCAACGTCTGAATAAATTCCCGCTTTCACAGAAAGCAATTTCGCTTTATCGTTCGTCAAAAATAATCTGTTGTATAAATTATTGTAGTCCTCATCAAATTTAACATTCACGCCTTCAGTTGGATTAACAAATGTGCTCAAGACACTCGGCTGACTATAATGTGTTTCGAATTTTTTTATTTCGTCAGCCGCAACACTTCCAGCCAAAATATTTCCATTCAAACTGCCGTCAACAATTTGCTGCGCCTCGCCCAAAGTTTCCGCTCGCAAAGCTCTGTCTTGTATTGCCGTCGCGACGGAATTTTTATCCATCCAGCATTTAACGCTCGTCGTATCACAATAACCAACCTCTTCCCATCTGCTCGCGTCCGTCGCCTTTCCGGGCTGCGCCGTCGCGCATACTCTTACAATTCCAGTATTCGCATAAAGCTGCGGATTAATTGTGCTCTGCACTCCGGCCTGAACATTCGGTTGCGCCATAGAATACAAACTCGGAGTTCCAGAAACGCAATCTTTCGCAGAAGTTATTTCTTTCGACGCCTGCTCTTGCGCATATTTATCTTTCAAATAATTTAAACCATAAGAACTCGTCACAGTTTTGAATCCGCAATTTTCTTTCTGATTAATCACAATACATAATTCAGTATATCCTTTCGGGAAAGTAAAATCTTTCGCCTGACTCGCCTGTCCTCCTTTAGCAATATATCCCTGTGAAACAAATTGCTCACCAGCCGTAACTCCGCCAACAACACCATAAGCCGAAGTTTGTTGCAAAGAATTTCTCAAATATATCTGATAGAAAACTCCCTGATCTTTTCCGGCATAAATCTGATAAAATACTTTATACTGCGATGTCGCTGGCACAGTTGCCGTCGTGAAAGGCGTCTCTTCAACAGTCGCATAAAATTGCGTCGGACTGTCTGGCTCAATCGCTTTATCTATTGCTTCCGGAACATTAACTCCGATAAAAGTTTTACAAAATTTAAATCCCGCGTCTTCCGTCGATCTAATATTAAACGCTTTGTAAGAATTCGCGCCATAAGATTGCGTCAGATATTCTACAGAACTCTGCGCGTTAGTCCACGCGTCGCTCACAGTCAAATATTCTCCCCCACCTTTTCCTTTATTATTTTCTCCGCTAATCATTCCTAACAATCCTGAAAATCCTCCTTTAACCAACGGCGCCGCGTTATTCCAGAAAAACTGACACATATAAATGCTCGTCATCTCGTCGCAAATTCCAACATACTGTCCCGTCGTAATTCTTTCCTGTAAACAATCTCTCGTCGATTTCAGTATAGAAATAAAATTATCTATCCCCGCCTGAATTCCCGTCAGACAAACCGGAACAATAACATCTCCGCCAAATGCAACAAAATTCGGCAGACACAACGCAATGCTTCCCGCAATTCCCGACGCAACAACATCATCAACATACATTCTCCCACCCAGATTACATCTGCTCGACGGACAAATCACCGGGTCGCAAACATTGAAAATCTTTTTGCAATCCTCAACAGGCATAATATCCGCGCACTCCGTCGCTGAAGCCGTCGTTGACTTGTTCTTAACTTTCATCTTCACTCCGTTAATCGTAACTTCCTTAACATCTTTTTTGTATTGACCCGCCGCATCTCTCAAAGCACGATAAGCTGCGCTAACTAAAGATTTAGTTTTATACAAATCCAGTCCATTAAATGCAGAAACCGGATCAGTTCCAACTCTGTATATCGCGCACAAATCTTGCGAACCGACTCCATTCATAATTCCGTCTTCGCCAGCATTGCAAACCCAAAAATTATTTATTGAACCCGACGCATCTTGAGTTCCCTGCCCGCCAAATCCAAGAACATTCGGCTGCACAACCGCATACCATCCATTCGCAACATCAAACGGAACCTGCACAGGCAAACCATCGTACGGCGACGCAGTATAATAAATTACTTCCGGCTCTTTTATTCTCGTTTTATAATTTCCCGCTTTCGTGAATGAAACCGCACCAAGAGATTCATAAATGTTTTTATTACTGTCCTCTTTAGGATTAAGATAACTCAACTGTTGGCCATCAGCTCCAACAGAATAAATACTCTGAATATTATAACTATTAGAATTAGGTCCACTATTCAAAGCAACTAAATAATTTTTACTGCCCGATCGAACATACTCTACCGGAGGATTATTTGCTAAATTTCCGGGATCATTTCCATCACTATCGGTCGGGCTTCTCAAATAAAGACCTTCATAATCTTTCCAAGTATATCCATGATACATCATCGTTGTCGTCGGTCTTGCTCCCGGCAAACTCTGCGGAGTCATTAAATTTGTGCTGCCCACACTTTCTTTAAATTTATTATTTTCTTCAATTCTGTTAAGAGTATTTTTCAGCTCATTTCTCGCCCCAACTTTCATCGCCTCATTACCTCCTTTAATCATTTTCAAATCATTCTCAATCGTTCTCGCATCATAAATGCTTAATGTCCGCGCACCATTCGGCGCAATATTGCTATCAATGTATGCTTTAGTATATTTCCCCTTTGCAACCGCATCATCAGCTGCCCAAACACTTTCCGGATTACTTAATTGAGCTCCGAGCCCCTGTTGAGTATAATAATTCTTACCCAAAATATTATCGTCAGCAGAATTGAAAAATCCGTCAGCATTTCCGTCGGCATTATTTTTGCTTAGGTCATCGTTCTGCTCTTTGATAATTTGTTTTTGTAAATTAAAATCGCTCTCAATTTCATTTGAATATTTTTCATAACAAGCCGTCAGTGTAGAAGATTGATCCGGACCATTTCCAATTTTACCCTCGCAGAATTTCTTCCATTGTGCCATAACTAATTTTCTCGCCGTCGCTCCGCCATCTAAATTAGTAAAAAAGTTTTTCACAATCATCGCTCCGGCGACTCCGATACAAGCTCCCTTCCAAACTTTCAAAACACTTCTCAAATTATCAGAAATTTCTTCCCACTCTTTTATTGTTTCATTCAAAGCTTTTATTCTGTCCATCGCGACTTCAGGAGTTATCTCAATCGCTCTCTTCTCAATTCCAATATGAAAACTGAAATTCACCGTCGACGTTGCACCCTGCACATTAGGATAAATATTAACAACTGCAACTCGCTTGTACTCAATTGTTTTAACATTAATATTATATTTTCCACTGCAAACTCCAACAGATTGTCCCATCGTCAATGTCATTTTATGCGAACCCGGAACCGTTCCACCATAATTAGTTGTAGTTGTGCTCTGTGTTTGAGAACAATAAACATTAGCAATAACATAATTATCATGCAGTTCTTCCAATCTTATTGTGTCTGCAGAATTTTCATTATCAAGAAGAACATCCGAATTTAATCTCAGCTTCAAATTCTGATTAAATTTAGTTGTAGTGGCTCCACTTCCCGCCAACGCTGGAATAATAACATCTGCAACAACATTCACATCGTCTGTGCTCGGCATTATTACTCTATCCAAAGAAATAATAATCGACTTCCCGTCGATAAGCGTAACTCTGCTCGCCGCAGAATAATCCAAATTCCCGTTAGCATTTATTTTCGCCATCGCATCCTTCGCGCCAATACTTTCTGGATAAATCTGATTCCATTTTTCAACTATCTGCTTTTGGGAAGCATGCATTCCGTTTGTCCCGGCAAAACTTTGCAAACTATTAAACCCGCTGTCGCCATAAAAAGTTCCATCAGACATTTTTTCACTCGTAAACTCCTCACCAAGTTGATAATAACTTTTTCTCGTCTCATCAAAATAAGTTTGGAAACTAGTACATGCGCTCATTGCACCAGCTCCATCATTCCCGCTCGTCGGCAAAACCGAATCTTTATCACAAACAATATCTGAATTTTCTAAAGTCTTCGCCGGAAATCCAACTCCAAAATTCTGATTCGCATCGGTAACATCTTCTTTCAAAACTTTTATTTCATAATCCGGGTTCTTTGGATCTTTCGTTACCGCTGCAGTCACAGGAATTTTATAATTAGTATTTAACTGACTAGCAAGACCATCGGCATAGCTTTTACTGTCCGTTAAAGGAACAGCTTGATTCTTTGAAGAATAATCTGCAGCAGCACTCAAAACATTTTTCAAAGCTAAATCACTCTGTCCTAAACTCGTCTTCATCAAAATAGCATAACTAATAATTTTTCCATTCTCATCATTTCTATATTCAATTCCCGCAAGATAAATTTTCCTACCATCCGTTTCAGTTTTCAATAAACTTCCAATTTTATAATCTCCATTTACACTATCAACCGCGAGCCTGATTGATTTAGAACCCAAAATTAAATTAAACGGAGATTGAGGACAAGAAATTCCTACACTCGCTCCACCGATATTATCCGGAGTTATGCTCGTAACTCTGCATCGCCCATTATAAAATGATTGTCCAACTCCTAAAGTATAACTATCGCTGTCCGCTCTTATCACAACCGACGGTTTGGGATAGCTCGTCTCAACAAGTTCCGCAGTAAGTCCCGCTCGACAATACATTCCGGGAATATAAATAATTCCCGACTTTCTGTTTTGCATATTCAAATTAACCGTCGCAATTTTTTTATCGTACGGAGAATAAATTCCAATCTGTGCCTCTCCAATTCCAACTTCCTCCGCGCGCGCATAAGCTCTTCCCTGCCAGAATCCATATTGTTTATACGACGACTCCCATTGCTCGTCGCTAAGAACTGGCAACATTTGTGAAACCTGCCCAATTCCAAAAGCTTTTTGAATATCATATCTCAAAGTCGCCGTAAGATTTCCCTCTACAAAATCAGGCATCGCGCTCTCATTCGGAGTTCTTTTCAAAACAACCACAACATATCCAATATTATTAACAAGAGGATTATTCAAAGAGCCTCTCTGCTGTGAATACAACGCGACTCTCGCCGGATGAAACCCAATTCCAGAAACGCCTGCGGGATATTCTCTTCCCGAAAAAGAAATATGATCAATCGCAGCGACGTTAATCAAAGGATTTATCTGCAACGAATCAAGTTGACAGAAAACCGGAACGTTTTGTTCCGCAAGCAAATCACTTCTGACAACGTAAGGTGAACATCCCAGCAACGGAGAAACCTGAACCAAAAAATCCGGAGAATTTTGCCCGCACATTCCGTTCTGTCCCAAAATCGGCCAATATGTACTTATCTGTTCCTGCGTATAATAACGGTTATAACTCGGCTGATAACTCTGAACCTGCGAATATGAATAAGTATTCCCATAATTCGAAGAGCCATAACTGCTTCCTGAAGCCGGATAATTATAATTGTAATCGGAATTAGAACTGGAACTCATCGATTCAGGCACAACTGCCGCTGAAACATTACAAGCAAAAACAAAAGTCATAAATGAAATCACAAATATTAAAAACAAATTATTTTTTTCTCGACAATTTTTTTCTTCCATTTAAATAAAACTTACCTCCACTTGATTGCTATCATAAGCTTCATAATTTTTCTGTATGTCTTCCAACGTCGCCGGCCTGCTTATTTCTGGAACATTAATTATCATCACTTTGCTTTTTTCCAAATCCGAACCAAATATGTAAACTCCGTCAGTTTGTCCTCCGGCACTAAACGCTTCATTCAAAGTCTGCGACGGTATTGTAACATCAAAACAATTTTTCGTTGTCGAATCAAATCCGAACATGCTCGCAATTCCAACTTCCGGAACATCAACACATTGATTAACTGTCTTGCTCGCTAAACTTATACTTGTCTTCGAGAAACTCTGAACAGAAACATTATACAATCCCTCGCTGATTTTTATTGTTCTCTGTTGTGGATACATCGAAGTAAAACCTTCCTCCCCGCCATCAAAAATAACAATCGTGTTATCATTAGTTTCTCTTCCGTTGACAAGAACTTTCAAAGTCAATTCATATTTCTTATCTAAAATTAAATCAACAGTCCCCTCATAATTCGTAGAAGCAATAATTTTTTTCTGTGCATAATCCTCTGACTTCGCAATTATATATCCATTAATGCACTGTGGGAATTTTTCAGTTAAAGTTCCACCAACACTTTTTCCAATTCTGCAAGTCGTATCAAGACATTTAAAATAAATATCCGCGCTAATCGGCCTTAATTTCGCGTCATAAGTATTTACTGTCATTTGAGTATTTTTATATCTACAAACATCTGACTCGCTTCCTACAACTGCATCATCTTCTCCCGGTTGCGGAGGACGATTATTTTTTATCACAACACCGACGGGAAACTGGAAAACTTCGCTGTTCCTGTAAACCTGAACCAAAACTGGAAATGCAAGATTGTAAACAAAATGATAAGGGACATAACAGAATCCCAAAATTCCCAAACCCTCTTGAGTTCCAACAGGTTGAGCAATCATAAGATTTCCATCAACAGGACTAATCTCAATTTTATGCGGCCAATTTTCCATCACCAAAAAATTTACAGAATCTTTTGTTCCAAAATCTTTAACAAAATATTTATTTAAGTTATTATTCAATTGGTAATAATTTCCCTCAGACTTTATATTAGCGAAATTTGCCGCAAGCGCGTTCATTAAAATATTAGAAACATTATACGGACTCCAAACTTTCGGAGAACATGTCAGCTCAACTCCCGTAACAGGAGCATACATATACAAAGTGTCGACGGTAAAATTTTCAAAAATCATTCCTTCTTTTTGTTTCAGATAAATATTTTTTGCGCTATTATACAAACCGCCGAGTTCAGTTTTTATTGAAACTTTATGACTATTCATTGTTATCGATTGATTTCCCTTAGAAATTTTTATCGGCGCATTCAAAGAAACCTCGACGTTGTGTTCGGATATTTTCGTAACTGCACTTCTGCTCTCAGTCAGCTCGATGCTATAACCTCTTTCTCTAAACTGGTCAAAATTACATCTATCAACATCTCTTGCAATTGCATTTCCCAAATCATCCTGCATATGATTTATCGTCGGTATTTGCTCTTTTTGAAAACCGTTTCCGGAAACGTAAGACCAATACGGAACTCCAAATCCTAAAAAATTAAGTTGATTAGAAAAAGGCATATAAGGACTTCCAGCCTCGAAATCAGGCATTTCTAAATATCCCCCTCTAGATTCCATATCTTGAATCAATCCCTCACTTTGATATTCTATACAACTCGTAAAATATTCATAAACCGGTTTCAAATCCTGTGGAATAACTTCTGTCTGAACACTTTGTCTAACAATAAAAAAAATCACAACTCCAGCAACCAAAACTAACGCAACTATAACAAAAATTGCCAACTGCGCTTTTTTTGACTCTTTTTTTACAAACAAAAAATCTCTCGATAAATCCCTCTTTTCAACCATGAATTCCTAAAGTTTTGAGCATATTTAAAGTTGTTGTTAAACTCAAAAAAGTATTTAATTGATTCTCACAAAACATAAATTTATATAATAAAATCAATAACAAAGCTCAAGGTCCCGTAGTTTAATGGCAGAACGTGTCTTTGACGTGGACGCAGCCCAAGTTCGATCCTTGGCGGGACCATTTAATAAATCGAACAAAGTGAGATTTATTTTAGGCATCGGAGGTGATAAAGAAAACGCTGAATTCAGTTCGATCCACTTGAATTCAAACCTGAATTCGAGTCCTCGGGAACTTACTAATTCCTGACGGTGCTCAAGAATCAGTCCTAGCAAAAATTCTTGACATACCAAAAATTCGCAAGATTTTTTCGTATTGGCGGGACCATCGTTTTATCAAAATGGAGAGGACTCGCAGTTCGATCCAGTTAAAAATATACTTGTTTTTGACTTACTGAAATTTATGAAATAAATTTCTTGTATGCGTGGACCCATTTAATTTTTTCTAAAAAAACTCCAGAAAACTAAAACAACTAACGCAACCCAAGCTCCCATTAAAAACCATGTCCAAGGCTGAACTGCAAAAATTCCAGACGCGCTTTGTATTGCACCGTCGGCAGCCATCGGCAACGCACCATAACTTGCTGACTTTTCAGCTAAATTTCCAAGGTTAGAATCGAGAATTTCTCTCGGCGCGCTAGAAAAACCAACGCCATAAAATAATTTTATTCCCAAAGCTCCGACAACAGAAACAACAAGCGCCGGAATAATTCCTTTCTGAATTCTTTTTGGCATAATTACAATTTTTTTGTTTGATATTTTGTACATCGGAATTTTTTTCCCCCGAACACTCCAGAAAAAACTCGAAGTTTTTTCAATCAAACCCGAGTCAATTAATTTTTTTATATTATACCCAACAGTATTCATAGGAATTTTCAATTCTTTAGCCAAATCTCCCTCGCTAAATTCTTTTTCAGAAAGCAACTCAAGAATTTTTTTGCACGTCTTATTTGAAATCGCGTCAGCTATAAGCGCAGTTCTCGGATCATTTAAATCAACATTTATCTCAGCCATACCAATAAAACAAACAAATTTAATTTATAAATTGAACTAAAGGTTCAAAAGTTTTTGAAGTCGAAAAAAACGTAACTTTTGAACGTTGAAGGGCTATGAACAAAACCAATTTAAAAATTCTTCGAAAATCAACTTAACAAAAATAAAAATATATAATAAATAAAAATAACTGCATAAAAAACTAATCTTTTCCCAACTGTTTTTCTTTTCGTTCTTTTACTTTTTTTAATGCCTCAATTTCTTTTCTATAGTATCCTTCCAAATCAGCGTCGAGATTTTTTCTCGCTTCATCCAACTTTAATTCATGTTTTTCTATTTGCTCGCCAAGAGAATCTATACCTTTTTCCAGTCGTTTCTTTCTCTCTACCAATTTTTCACCTCTTTTTCAAGAAAAGCCATTAGTTTGTTAACAGCCTCAGTTTTTATTTTTTTATTAGATTTTTTATTATCCTTGTAATTCCTATAAACGCCATAAACTTCCTCCAAAGAATCTTCTTTAGTTTCATCTTTAAGCCATTTTAAAAAATTCTTATTTAAATATTTTTTTCGTTCAATTAAACATCTCGCCAGATAAATTCCCCTCAGTCTTAAAATCAAAGAGTAAACAATTTCATTAGAATCAATATAATCTGAAGGATTTCCCATTTCCAAAAGACCTTTATTTATTTTAATTATTCTTTTCGTTTCTTCAATAAATTCGCTAAACGAATTTTTGTTAAACTTCATATCTCTAAATTCTTCAATAAGTAAACTGTTTATTATAGTTTCAGCTTCCATTAACCTCGGCAAAACCAAAATAGGATTTCTTTTAATAGATTTTTTTAAATTTTCTAAAGTTATAATGGAAACATGATATTTTCCAGAGACTATTTCTTTAGTTATATTTTTGGATATTATTAACAAGTCTATATCGGAATTATTATTCTGTTCTCGTCGGGCATAACTGCCAACAAGATAAATTCCAAGAATATCCGGCAAATAATCATCCACAATATCAAAAACCTCTTTTTTTATTTCAGCAGTTCTATCTATCAAAATTATTCTTGCTTCCTTTCCAGACCATTCTTTTGGAAGTAAAACTCCTGCCGAATTCCCCCAGTTAGATATGCTCTTTGTTATTTCCATGTTTAGACAATGTTTAAACATTATTTAAATCTTTTGTTTAAGAGATCGTCCGCCCTTGCTCTGTCCCCAGCTTTCATCAAGAATCTTAATACTCAATTTTTTCTCATCAACTTTAGCAAGATAACACAAATTTTTAAAAAATTCTTCAGGCAAAGTTCTGTCCTCATTAAAATAATTTTTCAGCGTCGAATAATTTACCTCGAATCCAAACTGATTCAAAGCTCTCAATGATGGACAATTTAATTTAATCAAAACCCTCTTCAAAAAATTTCTCTGCTGTCCTTTCGGAAATTTTATACGATTCATCTAACTGCGGGACCATAAAGGTTTAAAAACCCTTTTCCTAATGAAATATTAAACTAAGTTATCACGCTTGACGACATCCTCAAAGGAAGGTTGAACGTCAAGGGAAACTTTGGTTCCCTTACGATGAAAAAACCAAAACAGACAAAAAGATATTGCCCAAAATGCAATGCTCACACAGTTCAGAAAATCAGCGAAGTTTCTAGTGGACACAAGAGAGGAACTTTAAAACGAGGTTCGAAAGACCGAGCAAGATTGCGAGGACGAAACAGAGGATTCGGTTCTCACGGAAAATATTCCAAGCCCGCAGCTTCAAAATTCAAAATGAAAACAAAAGGCTCTAAAAAAACAAATATAAAATATACTTGCACGAAATGCAGCAAAGCAACAATGCAGAAAAAAGGAAAACGAACTAAAAAATTCACAATAGAATAAAATGGCACAAACATCAAAAACAAAATTAGTAAAAAAGAAATTTTTCCAAGTAAGAAACGATCTCACCGGAAAAGAAATGGAACTTTATGGAGAAAATATTGAAAGCCTTAACGGAAGATTTGTAAAATTGGATTTGACAAGAGCAATGCGAGGAAAAGGCGTCGAAGTAAGATTAAAAATAAAAGTAAAAGATAATGAAGCTTATGCCGAACCGTCGGATTTATTCTTGCTCAATTATTTCATAAGACGAATGATACGAACCGGAACAGATTACGTCGAGGATTCAATTTCTTGCCCATGTAAAAACGCAGACATCGTAATCAAGCCATTTATAATCACAAGAAAAAAAGTTCCACGCTCAGTTAGAAATTCTCTAAGACTAAAAACTCGTGAATGGATTGTCGAGAAAGTAAAAAATTATGACCACTGGGAACTATTCGATGAAATCTTAAAAAATCATTTTCAAAAAGAATTAAGTCTGGCCCTGAAAAAAATTTATCCGTTATCTCTTTGTGAAATTCGAGTTTTGAATATAGTAAAGGTAAATGCTGAAGTCGAATTCAAAAAACCGGAAAAGGAAATTATCAAGGAAGAATTTGAGTCTGAAGGAGATTTAACAAAACAAATTTCAAAAGTCGTTGAAGAATCGAAAGAAAAACCCACTCGATTAAAGCCAAAAAAGAAAACTGAAGAAACAGTCAAAGAATAATTTTTCTAAGAAATCTAATTATAATTTAAATATTAACTAATTCCAAAAGCCTCTGGAGAGAGTTGAACTCCCGACCTACTGCTTACAGGGCAGCCGCTCTACCACTGAGCTACAGAGGCAATAAAATTCAGATAGAATATTCGTTTAAAAGTCTATTGTTTTCTTGACAATCCCACAAGATTCAGTTTTCTTGCGTGTTCACTTTTCAAAAAAACTTCAGCACACTCGTCAGCAAGAACACCCGAATCATATTCAACAGAAAATTTATCCTGCTTAAACAAAAGAGGTAACTGATTTCGAAAGTACATCGCCCCACTTTTATGTAAAGAACTCGGCGATAACGCCGAAAGTTTTCGAGTTCTTTATCACCTCGAAAATCTTTTTTCTTACTCGGAGTTAAAACAATTGAGAATGCTAAAAAAAGATTTTCTCAGTCTAAGTCAACGCCAGAAACAACTCGTTTAACTCTACTTAAAATCGCCGCACCAAAACACATCGGGCAAGGTTCATACGTCGTATAAAGGGTAGCAATTCCTTTATTCTCTTCAAGTTTGGATTGTACTTTTCCCAACGCCAATATTTCTGCGTGAGCCGTTCTATCTCTTAAAGAATAAACACGATTATGTTCTTGAGAAATAATTCCGCCATACAACTCTATAACACATCCTATCGGCCAATTACCCTCGCGCAAAGCAATTTCTGCCTGTTCAATAGCAAGCCACATACAATCTTCATCACTCATAAAAGAAAATCAAAAATAATATTTATAATTATTTATATAATCAAGAATAAATTATTTCGCTTCAGTCAATCCCAAAATCGCACCGATAATTGTTACAATATCAGTCCCACCGACGATTCCAAGAACCAAAGCAATTATCGACCACTTCTTTAGCTCTTTAGGATTCTTCATCTTTCTTGAAGCAATTATTTTCACAACCCCGAGAGCAGTCATAAGAACAAATGCAAACAAGGCAATTAAAACCATAATTAATGCAACACCCGCTGACCCCGGCTCTTCAGAGATAAAACCAAACATACTAATAAATCCGATAAAACCTGCCAAGAAAACACCGCCGACGATACTTAAAATTCCTCCAATCAAAACAAATATTGAACCAAGCTTTGCATTCTCCATAAATAACAAAAGAATTCACTATTTATAAATTATACTTTTTACAAACTTTCTTGTTTTAAAAGTTCCGTAAGTTTTTCATCAGTTCTGATTCCGCAATCAGCGCAAATTTCTCTTCGATCTTCTGGATTGTCCAACACTCCTGGATAAAAACCGCAATTACCACAAGAAGCTGGAGCACCAAGAGGTTGTCTTCTTAAAATCGTTTCATCTACCGCTCTTCGTCTATTAATGCCGACATAAATTCCATCATATTCAGACTCCATAGCTTTCGCAACTCTTTCAAAAAGATCAGAATGAAATTCGTGTCTAGGTCCGACTTCTGCATCAACCAACGCATTCCTAATTTCCTCAATAGTCATTGTCATTTTATTTATTTCCTGATAATTTTATTATGATTTATTATCGAGTATTTAAATATTATTCTCCCACCCACTCAGCTTTCCCATCATCAACTAAAATCTTTGAAATCTCTGCCGGCAAATTTGCAATTTGCCCTTTCTCAAACGGCCCGAGCATGTTCCCGTCGAGGCCGATAAATTCTTCAACGTCCTGAACAAAACTTATAATTTTATTTTTGCTCTCTAAATTTTCCTCTCCGCTCAGAATAATATTAAAATCTTTATCCGAATCTTTTATCGCTTGAACAATTCTTTCAAACAAAATTTTTTCAAACGAAAACATATTCTCATAGTCCTGTTTACTTATTCCAGTTTCAGCAGCAAGAAAAGCCAGACTCAAAATTTTTTTCTTTCTCCTCAACATCAGCTCACGAAAAATCGAAACCGCATTCTCAAGTTGTTTCTTCGTTTTTATTATCGCATCAGAAAACAGGTCATCATCCTTCAAAGAAAGTTGCTTCTTCTCCGCAAAATAGTTTGAAACATCCTTAATAAAAGATTTCGGCAGCGGCTGCAGTTGTTCAGAATATTTTTCTTTCGAAAGCGCCTCATAAATATCTTGATATGCAATCATAAAAAAACCAAAAATCCACGCTTTTTAATGATTATTGTGTTGCGGTTGTAAAAAATAAATTCACGCATTAACGGTGTAAACAAACACCTGATTATAGGGTATAAACCAAGACGTCATTTCCTCAACCGAGGTTTTTTCCATTATTTTTCTAAACAAGCGAATAGAATTTCCGTGCGCGGAAATCGCAACATTAATTTTTTCTTTTTTCATTTTCTTAGTCAAATCTTTAATAAAACTTCCAACTCGTTTTTCAACATCGGCAAAACTCTCTCCGCCTGGCGGGGCGGTATTATAACCACGATGAATTATTTTATATTCGTTCTCGCCCAAAAATTTCTCAACTTTCTTCTTAGCGTTCAAAGACAAATTCGCAATAGCGTCTCCTTCCTTCAACAAATCATACTCTTGATTTCCAATCCGTCTAATAAATTCATCATGCGAAATTCCGTTCAATTTTCCATAATTCCTCTCAATGATTCTATCATCAAGAATTTTTTTCCTGCACTCTGTATGAAATTTCAAAACTTCTTTCAAAGTATCTTTAGAACGAGAAAGCCGAGTGTAAAACGCAACATCAATTTTTTTATTTTTCAATTTTTGTGCAACAACTCTCGCGCTTTTTATTCCTCGCGGCGTCAGTTTAGCGTCAAGCCATCCAGTAAAAATTCCTTTCTCATTGAAATCTGTCTGGCCGTGCCTAAAAATATAAATGTATAACCTCTTTTTTTTCATAACCTTCACCTGCTAAATCGATGACCAACAAATTTATAAATCTTGGTAAAACAATTCTGCTCTGAACCAAACCTCGTCCGTTCCATTATCTCTCACGCTATCAGTTCTCCTCGTTTCTTTACTTACGCTTTCCACAAGAGAACTCTGTTCTCTGTGCCCCGAAAATATTATTTTCGTGGGTTCCTAAGAAAACGTAAACAATAAACTTAATAATCCTACAAAACCACTAACCTTTGATATAAAATGTTCGGATTTTTAAAAGACAAACTCAAGAAATGGACTGAAAACTTCACAAAGAAAGAAGACGTTTCTTTTGAAAAAAAAAGCGTAAGTAAGAAAAACGAAGAAAAATCGGAAGCAAAAGCCGGGAAAAAGTCCAAGGTAAAAAACGTTTCTTTCAAAGAAAGAAGCGTAAGTAAGAAAGACGAAGAAAAGGCCAAACAAGAGACGAAAAAAGAAAAGATATTCAAGCGAGAGGAATTAACAGAAGAAGAAATTAAAGAAGAACGAAAGCTCGGCGAAAGTTTGCATCAAGATATAGAAAAAGAGGAAGAAAAACAAGCAGATAAAAAAACTCTTGAAATTATTCAGCCAGAA
>Ga0247841_10004747_pt1 | contig 22879 bp, 27 predicted proteins | sample LaCruzMarch2015__2_FD_192410 | JGI IMG/M metagenome (GOLD analysis project Ga0247841, IMG submission 192410) | Freshwater microbial communities from meromictic Lake La Cruz, Castile-La Mancha, Spain - LaCruzMarch2015_18m | ecosystem: Environmental > Aquatic > Freshwater > Lake | place: Spain... | reverse complement strand
TTATCCATTTTTATTTATATAAAGCTAATAACTTTCCTTTAGTAATTGGACCGAAATTACCAAGTGATGGTTTTATATTATACCTTAACTGAAAAGAAATCAAGGCCTGAGTTGTAACATTACCAATTACTCCTGTACTGTCTACATTCACAGGGAATAAACCTTCCCATTTTAGACAATCCTGCATGCTTGCAATTGATCCGTCAAACTTCGGTCTAGAAACCAAATCGTTATTTTGAACTCTGAAGTTCATTAAATATGATGTCAAAAAACATCTTGCGTTAAAATACTCTTCTGAAATGAGTCTCTGTCCATTCATGGCATATGCAAGTCCCCATGAATCATCTATTACTAAATATTTCTTACCGTTAAATAAAACATAATCTACGACGGTAACAGAGTGTCCAGAAGTGGTTGGCTGAGGAAGAACTGTGGGCATATTAGTCCATTCATCGTGTGAGAAGCGAAACCAAACCATCACCGCTCTTCCCGTCGCTTCCAATGTAGAGGCCACTAATTCAAAACTTGTTGGCATAGAAATTCTACTGAATTTATACACCTTTGCTAAATCATCAAAATAAGATTCTTTCTTTACAGACATCGCGCCTGCATCATTTATTTTTTGGGACGGCATAAATGACTCAAATACGTTCCCCAATTTGGGAAATACAGAGTAAATATCGGTAGAACTACAACCAGATAAAGACGGACTTGTTCTATATTGATAGGGATAAGAAGAAGAAAACTCAACATAGACTCCATACTTTTCTTTAAAGTAAATAGAACATTCTTTTGCATAAGTCATAACAACACACTGTCCTGAACCATCCTGATCTCTAATCGGGAATTTCTTCCACTGATCTTGAGTTTTTTCAACCCAAGTTACAGGTCCAGCAGTAGCCACTACTTCATTAAAGTTGTAGTTTTTGGCTTTCTGGGCCGTTGATTGATCATCTCTAGCTCCAAGGTAAGGTGTATTATCCATATTATTTTTTTATTAAAATATCTAATTTTGCGTTCAATCCTCCTAATTCTTTTGCCATTTCTCTTTCATATACTGTCTGGTTTGAGACGTGGCTTCTCAACTCGGATTTGACTTCTTGTAGGTCATTTTGCATGACTTTAACAACGCCGTCCTTCATATCTTGGAATCTGGTGTCAAATTTTTCCGTGAGTGCTCTAAATTTCTCGTCAAACATTTTGTTATCCCCTTTTATTTTTTCATCAAATCGAATGTCGTTCTCAGCTGATGTTTCCTGAGGTTTTCTAAAGTAATTAAAGGCTCCAAATATCATAGCTAGGACACCCAAACTTCCTCCAATAATTGATATTAATTCTGATATTTCCATATTGTTATATTATACTACAGTCCTACATAAATAAGAAGAAATTGCCCGTATTTGTTGGTATTGGAGGTGTTCCACCGTCCAAATCAAAGTTCGCAGCGGTTCCAACAGGTGGAGTATACGCTTCTAAAACCAAATCTGCTGCTGTTCCTATAGGTGGTGTATACATAAAATTAAGCTGGTGTTAACTCCCAAAGCGATTTTGCGTTGTATTTCACTCCTCCATCCGTATATTCTATACAAACATGGTATTTATTCGTTGAAGGGGCATAGAATGAGTAGTTTCCACTTCCATCAGTCGTTGTTTGATCAACTTCTACGTTATCTATTTGTCTAATGAGTCTTACAACGGCGCCAGAAACACCCACACTCGATTTTGTTGCTTGTCCTGCTATTACAGTTGATGGTGCAGCAAAGATCCAACCCACATTGTCACTAGTTGTCACTCCAATTGTATTTGTCGCAACGGAATTTGCGCCCGCATATGCAGTACCTGTAACCACTGAATCAGAAATAGACAAGTAATCAGAAACGATTGTTTTTTTGTTGTTTAATACAAAACGTGTACCAGGTGTAGTTGATTTTATTGTAATTACATTTCCAGGATTTCCATTAACCGTAAAGGTGTTACATGTTGTGGTCATGTTTGCCTGAAATGATAGGTTGTGAGCGATTGTCCCATCGTCCTTAATGTCGTTAAAGGTTGTATTTACACCCACTTGAGATTCACCACTACTTGCCCCCCTAGCAAACCATAGGTTATTGTAGGTTAATACTCCTCCCTCAAAGGTAACTGTGCTTGAAGAGGTATTTGTCATTTTAATTGTAGAAGTACTTGGATTGAGTGTAATACCAACTAAACCGACGATTCTCCAGGCCGTTCCAGTCCCAGTAATTGTCCATGTATTAGTACCCAAATTAAGAGTTCTAACGTTACTATTTACTGAGTTGAAAGATCCCAAAGTTAAAGCTTTATTATTTGAATTAAATGTTCCCTGTGTGAGAACCAAACCCGTGGCGGAAAAATCATCTTGAAGTGTCCAAGAGTCAGTGACGTATGATGAAAGAAGTGCCTTTCCAAGTGTTACTGCGCTTAATAGTGTTTTTGAGTTAGATGTAATTGTATTATTTGCAAAAGTAAGATCTGTTCCAATGGCTCCTGTATAAGTTATTGTCATTCCACTTCCCAGTGTCAAACTTCCATTCAAGGTTAGAGCTCCTGATCCTGCCAATGTTCCAGTAAAACCCGTGAAGTTAAGATTCCCCACTGCAGACGCTGAATTTATCGTAGATATACCTGACCCAGAGTTTGCCGTGAAGAAAACATCTGTATCCCCAGTAGGAATTGATGCATATCTTGGACCCCCATCAGTTGCAGACCAGTTGGTGTTGCTACTCCAGTTTCCGTTGCCTCCAGAAACCCAATATCTAGTTGGAGCTGCGGGTAAGTCTGACCATCCTACGCTATTTATAAAGGAACTGTTTGCTCCCCCAACCCATGTTGCTCCTCCTGAAACTAGGGTATCTTTTGCTAATATATAATTACATGTATTTGTTCCAGCGGTATCTATTAGTATTGTTCTTGTTCCAGCGGTCGCTGAAGACAACGTTATTAATTGACTTTCTCTTCCAGTGATAGCAAGTGACGCGAATGTGTTTATTGTTGTTGCTGGGAATGTGTCTATGTGTGCTGTTGTACCACCATCAACAAAAGATGCAAAAGTATTTGCTCCCGTTATTGTATTTGTTCCAGTACTCAAACCTCTTGAGAACCAGATATTGTTGTATTGTCTACCCCCTCCAGCAAAAGTTATACCTGTTGCACTTATATCACTTATCTTTAAGGTGTATGATCCGCTTAATGTACCGAGTGTTCCAGTAAATACTGTTCCCGTTCCAGTTAATAGGTGTGTCTCAGAACCTAGATTGATTGTCTGTGCAACTCCGCTCATCGTAAATAAACCAGTTGAAAGAACAAAACTGTTTGTATTAAATGTTCCATTTGTAACTGTGAGTGTTCTGGTAACTCCCATTGTTAGATTATCTGCTAGTTGGAAAGTTCCACCGACTCCATTGATCGTAATTGGATAATCAAGCGTTTTGGTATTTGTAGTTATTGACTTAGTCCCAGAGGTTGCGGCAAAAGTCGTTGCGTTTGCTCCCCCAGTGTGTGTTCCTGTATTTGGAACAGTCAAATTTCCATAAATTGTTCTAACACTGTTTGCTGTTGTTCCTGAATAACCCGTAAAGTTTAAACTTCTAATTCCAGCGGTTATCGTGGTTGCATCTGTTCCTGCTGTTATACTGAAGTGTGCACTACCCAATTCTGTTGATGATCCCGTTATTGTTCTCGTTCCAGTTGCCCCTGAGTAATTAAAATCGATTATCGGAGTACATGTTAATCCTGTCGAAACTGCACTTGTCCAGACAGTTGTTGCATTTCCCGTTACAAGAAAGGACCCTCCAGTTGCCACATCTAAAATGGCTCTGGTTACTGTTCCAGTAGTATTAAATATTCCAGTAGAAAAAGTATTTCCATTAAGATCAAGATTTCCAGAAGTTAGGGTATATGTTTGGGCCGCAGCTAATATAAAATCTCCTGCACCTATCTGATAAGTACCCTCCCAGTTGTCTTGAATGACAGCTTTTGTTAATGTAAGTCCCGCTGTATCCAAAACTCTTGTTATTCCGTGTCTCCCTCTTAACGTATAAGTTTGTGTAGCGGCACCAAGGGTCATCCCCGTTATAAGGATAAGCGACCCATAAAGATCACATGCCGTTGACATCGTAAACGTAAAACCAGTTGTCCATGTTGCTCCTGTAAAGTTTATTCCTGGACATCTTATTAAATCCTGGACTATTGTTTGTGAAGTTCCTAAGTCCACACCATTAAAAATGGCAGTATCCTGTGGTAGAGGAATTCTTGATGTCCACCTTGCTACTGTTGAAAAATTTCCTCCAGCAGTTCCATTCCATATTTGATTTGTCGCCGTTGTAAAAGCTGCGGCACCGAGTGCCTTAAACGTATTTCCTCCACAGTCTCCTGTGTAGTATGTCGCTCCAGATACATCCCAAGTTGCTGATCCTATTCCAAGTATATCTCTGAAATCTACGTTCTCTGCAGAAACAACTCCACCGACACTTATACTTCTTTGTGTTCCAAAAGAAGAAGAGGAAACAAGGAGTCTTTTGGTATTATCTGTCCCGTGGTTTATTGTTAGATTATTCGAAATTATCGTTCCTCCTGCCCCAGCTATAGAGAAAACGTTCGCTGCGGCTGGAGTTGTAGCAACTAGTGACAGATTATAAAAGTTCGTTACAACAGTTGGTGTATAAGTTGGAGTTGCCCCAGTAAAGGTAAAGTTCTTACCATTAGGATTAAGTGTACCCGCCGTCATTATAAAGTTGTAGGCCGTCGATAAATCATCTTCTAGTTGAAATGTTTTTCCAGTTCCATTTATGGTAAGATTAGATGGAAAAACCTTGCCAGCTCCTGTTTTTATATATTTTATTCCCGCTACATCTGTAGTTCCATTACCGTTAAGTGTAATCGTGCTGGCACCAGCAGTGGCTGTCATTGTATCCGACAACTTAAGACTACTTGCACTAAAACTTGTATTTGCTAAAGTTCCTGAGAATCCTGTAAAATCAAGATCACCGAGTACAGCTCCAGAATCAAAACTAATTATGTCTGTTCCTCCTATAAATTTAAAAGAGGGGTTAAGAGAACCGTGAGTCGTAGAACTTCTAAAAGATCTCGTTCCAACAGAACCTGTATAAGTACATGTAATATATGGAATATTGGTTAAAGTTACCGAAGATGATGCTATACCCAACCACAACACTGTATTGTTTCCAGAAAGTCTTAGAGATCCTCCTCCCACACTATCCTTAAAACCCCTAGTATTTGGGTCTGCCCCATCAATCTGTATAACTTTAAATTCACATGAATGCCCGTTAAGTTCAACTTGGCCGAGGGTGCATCTATAACCTGTAGCGTCGTTGCTAACAAAGTCATCTGCAAGAATAATTGTCCCAGAAGAAGTTCCTTGTTGTATATAACCCTTCCAAACAACACCATTTGAGGTTATAATGTTTGTTCCTTTCATGTTTGACAGAGCACTAGTACAAGTAAGACTCATTCCTGCCTGTAAGGTAAGATTTCCATAGAAACTTGAAAAAGAGGCACTTCCAGCAATAGTTAAATTTGGTGATACTCCTGTAAAATCAAAACCCCCAATCGATCCACCGACAGAGTTAATTGTACAAGTTCCTATCCCAGAGTTTCCATCCCAACATGCGATTGTACTGGTATCATTTGGTGCAGCTATTCCATCGGCAATTAAGTTACCAGAATTTCTTGACCAGTGGGTTGCACCGTCGCTCCAGTTTCCAGTTCCTCCATACCAGTACACTTTTAGTGGATTGTTTTTAACAGCGCTTGGATTTGATATATTGATATTTTCTGCCACACCTATTTCATAATCAAAAAGTGGAAATTGAGTTGTTTGTTCAGATATTCTTATGTCATTAACTATATCAATCTCTAGGTCTCTATTCCTCGTTAGATCTTCCGAAACACTCAATCTATCTACCACGCCTATTTCGAAATCAAAAAGAACCCACTCTGTAGGTAGTTCAATGATATTAATATCATTGACAATGTTAATCTCATAGGTAGTAACACCCAGTGAGACTTCTCTTATATTTAAACCATCAAAAATATCTATATCCATATTATGCTTCCTGACCTAGCGCTAGCAAATTCCACTTTCCTAATCCCCCATTCCACTTGAATCCGAGGGTTAGTGTCTTGCTTGCTACCGTTGTGCTTGGAAGGGCGACTCCACCTTTAGCGACATAATTCGTTCCGTAAGTTAAAGCTCTCGGTGTTGCATCTGAAGTAATTGCAATGATTAAATTCTCACCTTCTGTAGGAGTTGACGTAACGTGATTAGCAATGTCTAATGGTGCTGCCTGTGCAGTGATTTCAAAATAATCATAAGTACTTATTTCTGGCGTTAGAACTCCTGGTGCTCCAGCTATAGATACGGTTGTATATTTTCTTGGAGTATTTCTCTTGTTTGAAAGGGTTGCTGCGGCTGAGGCTGTAAAATATTGTGAGTTGGTTGCATTATCTCCAGTGTTCGTTCCTGATGTATTTCCTACCACTGTAGCTTGTGCTGATGTTAAGTGATAATACTCTGTTGCTGCACCTCCTTGAAGTCCTGCTAAGTCGTTGTGTTGAGTTACAAGTGGAGTTGAGAAGTGTGAATATCTTGTTGTCCCATTGTGTGAAAAGTATACTGTCCTTGTTCCCGTTGATACACCAAAGAAAGCAGAAGCTAAAGTATCTGTTGCTTCCACTGTAAATGCGTCCTGAACTGAAGTAACTGTGTAAAGTTGTAGTCCTGCGAATAGTGGTGATGTTGCTACGTTGTTTATCTCACCAGTTGTTACTCCAAATAGTTTTTTGTGAGTTGAATAAGTTACACCTGCTTCGTTTGTATAAGTTGCTGGAACTTCTATAGTTACCGTTATATTATCTACGCTTGTAAGTATTCTGTAATAACCTTGTGGTGTTTGTAGGAATGAATCTGAATCTTTTGTTCCACCAACATTAACATTCGCAGCTAAGAATGGTGTTCCTGTTGAAGCTGTTGCTGTCTTAGAAGTTGCAGTTAAATCTGTTGTGGTTAATGTTCCTACTCCTGGTCTTACTCTGTTTACGTTTTGTGTTATTGAGGTTACGTTTGTTGCTGATGATACACCTGCCCAAATACTAAATTCCCATACTCCACCTGCGATAGTTGTAAGCCCTATTGGTGCGGTGTTAAGATATGTTCCGTAAAGAACTGGAGAGGTTGCTGCTGTTATCGAAATTGAATCTACATCTTCGGCTGTTGTTACTGGTGTTTTTGAAAGTGTCTTTATCGGATAAGTTGATTGTGTTCCTGCTGGTGTAATTGCTGTATCATCTGGGAACATTTCTACTCCTGCTCCTGCTGAAACAGAACCTACTTTATAATCTCTTGTAATGTTTACATAAACTCTACCTGTTGAGGCGTCTTTTAACATAACTCTGCCCACTATCGTATCGTAATCTTCAGTGTTTGGTTTTACGTTTGTAAGCATGCCTGCTGTTGCTGCATCTAAGTATAATTTGTCATTTAAGTTCCAAGCTGATGTATCTAAATTGTTTACATTTCCTCTAATCGTTACATAACCATATTCTGTTGGTGCTATTGTTGTTGAAGTAACAAGTCCAAGAACTGCTGAAGTTTCATCCAAGTCTCCTTGTGCTAGTGATATGCTAGGAACACCTGCTTGTGTACCTGAAACATAAACAACTTTACCTTGTCCTATAGTTGAACCAGTCCCATTATAAACATAAGCCATTGTTTCTTGACCTACTTGTAATCTGACATCATCTTCTAATTCTACTACTGGCGTTTTCCAATCTACATCCCAGTATAATTTGCCTATTTCTGTTGCACCTATTGTTGGTGTGAGCCCAAGAACTATTGGTTGTGGAATACTTACTCTACCAGCATCATCCACAACAACTGATTGTTCTGGTGCCATATCATCATTGGCAAAGACTCTATGCGAAAACGCATGATCTGGTACATTCAATGGATCGTTTGCTTGTGGTAATTGTATTGCCATTTATTATTTAAATTTGTCCTGGACCTACTGATCGTCCAGCGACCTTATCGTGAACATTAATTTCTAAAACTGAGGGATCTTTCGCTGCTGTAACCTCCTTAATTGGTTCTACTGGGGGATTAGTTCTAAACTCGAAACCGATGTCTTTTCCAGGTGCGACATCTTCGCCACCTATCTGAACACCGTCAAGATATAGTTTACCCTTACTAAAAAGAACCTTATGCACTTGACCGTCATTTAAATTGTTATTATTCATATATTGGCTATTTTATCATAGTCCTAATAGAAAAACACCCCATTTCTGAGGTGTTTGTCTAGTCGCTAGTTAATCTCTTTTGGTTTAACCCCCTTTACTGGAGCGTTCTTTAGTGGAACTCCTCCTAAGGGATACATTCTTCCAGTGTTATCAATGTGTTGGATTAGAATGTTAGTATCTACTAAGAAAGGATATTTCTTCTTTGCAAATTGTGGCCAACCTGCTTTTGTAAATATATCGTCTCTCATAACTCTCTTACAGAAGTTTAGATCTGTTGTACCTCTTGTATATGCGAATCTCTTTTCTTCGGTACCTTCGTTTTCAAATCCCATGCTTCCTTTATTGAAGTTAGGTAATTCGAACACTTTTCTTGTGACTTGTCCACCTATTGAGTATTCTTCACTTTCGTTCCAAATAGCCTTAATAATGGATCCGTGGATTAAAGTACATCCAAATGGTATACCGTCTGCCCATACCTTATCTCCTAGTTTAAAGTCTCTAAATGAACCATTCCCTCTACCTCTGTACAAGATAGGTTCTGCAGGAACTGACTTTGTGTAATATAGACCAGAAATAATCGGGTATTTAGCTTCTGTCATATATTCATTCAATCTAACGAATGTATCTTGTGGTAACACGTTATCTTGTTCAATTGATAGGAACCACTCGAAATCACCTTCTACTACGGCTTTTGCTATAAGGTTCTCTGCATCAGGTAATTGATACTCTATTGGGGCATATGTATTTAGCCACTGTATCATCTCTACCTGTGACCAGTTTGTGGGTATAATCTGCCCATATTTGGCCATTACCCACTCTATTCTCACCAACCCAGTACATGGAACGGCTATGAGTATTCTGTTCGTCCACACGCCATTTTTAGCGAGGGGGTTCTTATCACATTCATGGTTTATCTGTCCCTGAAGTGAATAATCGGTTCTTTGCTTCTTAACAGGCACATTTTGGGTCAAATTATGACCTAGTTTGTTTGTTTTCTTCATATTATTTCATTAATTTAGTGTGTTTCTTCAAGACATTTTGATACTCTTCATCCACCTTATATTCAGGTAAAATGTCTCTTTTAACAAGAACAACCTCGACGTTTCCGTTGTTGTGCCATGTGTTTATCTTAATTCTCCATGGTAATGGGGAATAGATGTTATATAATCCTCCTTTATAGAAGTTATCATCTGGATCAAAGTATGACCAGGTTTCTTCATTAACAAAGTTGACATGTGTAGGATCTCTAAACATACCTTGTGATGTTGCATATGGAGCACCGATCATAAATTCACCGCCTGGTTTAAGAATTCTCCAGACTTCATTCATGAAACTTATAAAAATTCCGTGTGATGGATTAATGTGTTCTATCACATGGTTTGCTAACGCTGTATGAAACGATTCAGATGGTACCCCCCATGGAAATACTTCTAAATCTTGGACTAGATCTACCCCTGGTAGTTTTCTGTAATCTATCCCGAACCAATTCTCTCCTTGCTTATTCTTACCGCACCCAATGTCTACGTATGCGACCTTTTTGGACGCTAAAACGTTTTTCATTTCCTTCGATATTTTCATATTTAATATTCATTAACTAATAAAATACACTTACTAGGAGTAAGTGTACTTTATTGCTTTTAACATGTCAAGCAGTCAGAAACTAAACGCTTGCGAATCTTATTTGATAAGTAGCATTTACTGACTGGTTAGTAGCACATGAAGAAGAAGCGAAGGTGTTACCTGCGAACAGGGTTCCTACGTTAGTTGTTGATGTGTTGTACAAACCGATACAAGAAATGTTTGCTGTAGTTGTGACGAAGCTAGCTGCAGATGCAAATGCACCTGTAAACTGAGCTGTACCAGAAGCTACGATTGAACTTGAAACTGCTGCTCTTCCGCTTGTTGAGTGAGTTAATTCACCTACAAGGGCTGTAGCTGCTGCTCCAACCACAGTTCCAGTTCCGAGTGCCATATAAGTGACGCTCTTTCCTGCTCCTGAACATAGCCAGTCAACAATGTACTGTCTAATTCCAAGATCTGTGACTTGGTTTTTTGTCCAACCTGAATCTCCGACTACACCTTTACCATCTTCGGTAAGTTGTACTCTGAAGAAACCTTGAACTTTCAAACCGTCTGAGTGAGATTTTGTTTTTGCCATAATTTTTCTAAAAGTTTCTATTAAAAATACTAATCTAGATTAACATTTTGCTTACAAGTTCGACCTAGTAACCAAAACATTGTATTGAAATATACATATTCATTTTTTAAATTGTTTTTAACATCTATCATTATACAACACATACAAAAAAAAGAAAAGCAAGTCTTTCAACTTGCTTAACTTATCTGCTTAAGGACTATTCTGTTGGTGGATCTACGGTTACGACGTCTTCGATGGATGGGTTATCCACAGCGGTTGCGTCTCCCATATCAATTACTGGTACAACTAGATCTTCAGCGATGCTTATTGAATCTACAACCGAAACTGGATTAACTGGTAAATCTACTGTTTTATTTTCTGATATTGATATAGAATCTACCTTATTTACCTCTTCTTCTGCTGCCATTGCCATAACAATAGCCTCGGCGATATTAAGTTTATCTGACTCTTTTACGATCATTTCAAAACTTGAATCTGCATTACCTTGACTCATAACGAATCCTTGTATGCCTTTAACTTCGATGTAATCGATAAGCATTAGGTCTGGGGCATCTGTAGCTGCATATAAGCTCATTGGTGAGCCTGGAATCAACTTAACTGGTACTCCTAAGGTATATGTATCATTAAATACTGCTTTAAACTGTTTATCTATGAAGAATGTGGCTGTTCCAGCCTCCCATTTGATCCTGAATTCTATATCTGTATCTGTCCAATCATCATTCCAGTCTATTGCGGCTGAGGATGCTGATGTTGTTCCATTAGAACATTCTGCTGTTAATACACCGTCTACTATTTGAAATAATAGATATGCGTTTTTATTGTATTGAATAAAACCGAACCTGGAGTTATCTCCAAGTACTGGTTTGGCTATGTTTATACTAAAAACTGCATCACCACGAAGTATATCTCCATAATGAATAATAGCGGCCTTTGTTAATTGTAACTGTCCACCAACTATATCTGCGTCTCCGTAAGCTAATCTCCAACTATCTAGGTCAAAACCTTCTTGTGCTGGATCGTATGTGAAATTAATAAATTGATTTGCCATGGTTATATATTAACATAGTCCTATAGCACTTCCAGGTTTGAACTCTGTATTCCTAGTACTTCGAAGTAATCTAAAGACAATGCACTATTAGCGTTGTTTGATATATATATACTCATTGTATCCCCTGGAATAACGATTGTCGGGACTCCTAGGGCATAGGCGTCACTAAATGTAGCCTTTAACTGTCCATCGATATAAAAGAAGGCTATTCCTGGTTCCCATTTGATTCTAAAGACCGTATCAACATTACTCCAATCTGTGTTCCAGTCTATTGCTTGTGAATATACTGTTACACCGTCGGAAGATTCTGCTGTCAATACGTCATCTGCTATTTTAAAAGTAAGGTGTGCGTCTTTGTTATGTGCCATGAAACCGAACTGCTTTGCATCTCCTGCTGCTGGGGCGTCAATACCGATACTCATTGAAAGATCTCCTCTTAGGAGGTCTGCGAAATGAATGATCTCTGAATTACCTAAACTGAGATGGTTTGCAACGACAATAGGAGCACCTGATATGGTACTCCATGTGTTGGCGTCATATCCCTGACGTGTAGGATCATAGTAGAAAGAAAAAGTTTCGTTAGACATTGTTTTTATTTAAATTGATTAATACAAGTATTCTACCATAGTACTATTTGGAAATGAAACTTTTTACTTGTTCTGGCGTATTATCTTTAACTGTATATATTCTATGAAATTCTTTGTGACAAGGTCTACAAAAGGTAATGCCGTTATCTATTACGAATCTAAGTTCTGGATATTTAGAAAAGTTAAAAATATGGTGTGCTGTCAATACACTTAACCTATTTTCTTCACATTTTTGACATCTATTATGGTCTTTATTTTTGACACCCTTCTGCCATAATTTTGATTCTAAAGAATGCCTTATTTTTTCATTTTCAGTCGATATTCCCCCTCTCCATCTACCATTTTTATCACCTGTAATATCTGGTCTTCTCTTCCCGATCTTAATGAGACTTAATTTCTTTTTGTGATCTGGGGTTCTTACATACACACCAGAATGACCCCTTCATTTTTGAAGTGTCATTTATTTTCCAGTGTCTATTAATTGTTCTTTTATAAATACCTGTTGGCATCTATAAATCATAACATAAATTAAAAGAATTTACTACTTAGTTTCCTCGGTTTTCTTTGCAGGGGCTTCAGTTTTAGGAGCTTCTTTCTCCTTCATGTCGGCTGCGAGACCTAAAATAATATCTTTAAGTATATTTGGGTTCTTTTTTAGAAGTCCAGGGAGCATTTTAAGTGCTTCGCCCTCGATCAATTTTTTCATAGCTGGAGTAAGTTTTGTTGAACCTGTTCTCACTTTACCTTCTGCATGACCGTATTTCATTTCCTGCATAGTGTGCATTGGTTCGATATCTTGTCTCTCATCTATAAAAGGATCTACCTCTTCGGCTTTAACTTCTACAAAGTCTGTTCCAAAACATGGATGTTTTCTCATCAATTCGATTATTGAATCTTCCTTGACATCTACAACTCCAGCTTGGAATTTTACGTATAATCCAGGGACTGCATGGGTACCTAAATTTCTGTTACCCTCTATTCCTGGTCTCAAAACTATCATGTAGTTTGAGTTCTTGCTAACAAATTTGATTGACATAATTTTTGTTCATATTTTACTTAATAAAGCGCACACTTTCGGCCCTAATAAGTAACAGGGGTCATTCCTGTTACCTATAGAACCAAAAGTTCTTTTTAGAGACTATTCTCTAATGAAACCAACCTGTAGATAGTTAACAGCAGCGTCTGTCAAAGATGTTGCATCTGAGATCATAACTACATATTCTCTACCTTCTGAAGCTGTCAATGGGTAATCTGCGAAATCAATAGCAGTAACTATTGCGTCAACTGATACTGCTGCCCATACTAGGTTCGTAGAACCGTCGATTGGGTTAAATTCGTAAATTCTCACTGCGGCTGCTTCTGCTCCTGAAACGTTCTCATTGTATGAGAAATTTCCAAGGGCTACTCTGTGTCCAGCAACAGCTTTTCTAGAAACTACGTTTCTATCATAAGCTACTCTGTAACAGACATTTTTTGATGTTGATGTATCCAACATTGCATCATATACCAATTCTCCTTCTACTGAAGAAGCAACTAGACCAGCGCTAACAACCAAGTTAGAAGCTGTTGTGATTTGTGATGGAACTGCATCCAGAATTCTTGCTGAAAAACCTCCTAGGGCTGCTCCTGCACCTGCGTCTCCTTTGCCTGCATTAATTCCAGCAGCTAATAGAGCCAGTGTACCGAATAAACCTGCGAAAGTAAATACTGTTGCACCAAATGATGTCGTTAAGGTCAATGATGTAGCTGTAATAATAGATATAACTGGAGCTGATGTTGAAGCGCCGTTATAGGCGATTCTAATAGCTACTGATTGATCATCTAATACTCTTGCTACTTTTGATTCTCTTAACAAATATCTTGATTTTAATCCTTCCATGCTTGCCATAATTTTATTTTAATTAATGATACCTAACCCTGTATCTAATGGGGACCGATCCGAAATCGGACATCCTCCTGATTTAACGCCCCAGGAAAACGAAGGGCCTAACTATTTTGAAACTTGATGATCTTCTTACATTGAGAAATAAAGGTTTTTTTGGATGAAGACTGTTTCATGTAATTACATATTTCACAACATGGAGCCACATTTTCAATCTCATATCCGATAGAATTATCTATTCTATCTAAACCAATTCCTTCAATTTCATCTCCGCAATAATGACAACTCTTATTCCAAAACTTTATGAAATCATCCAAAGTGAGAGTAAATCTGAATAAAACATACTGGGATCCTTCTTCTTACCACACTTTGGACATATTTTCATAAATTTATTTTAACTTAACGAAGACTAAGATGTAACTCCTAATAGCAATGCATGCTTTGGAGATTGTTCTCTTTGAAGTCCGCATTCAGTGATATATTGATCTACTTCACCGTCAGCGTCTGGAGCTTGGATGTTTGTTTGTAGAGATGTATCTCTGTTATTCATGAATCTGTAAGCAAAGCTTTCCATATCCATCATAAATGCGTAACCTGCGAAATCTTGAACGAACATTGGGTTGTGAACAATGTTTACTGTACCGAAAGCTGTAACCCATGTTGATATTTTCATACCATATGTTGTTTCAACTGGTTTACATAAAATTTGTCCTCTTGCAATTTCGTTGATAGCTTGCAAAACGATACCACCAGCAAAGATCATTTTTGTATCATTACCGTAAGTAAATCCTTCTCTCAAGAATGTGTTCATATCTGGAGCTGTCAATGGACCGCTTTGATTTTGAACATAAGAATTACCTGCTGAAATGAACTCATGAACTCCTCCTGTTGATCTTCGTGGGTGACCATAAAGACCTGTATCTGCAAACTTTTGACCCCACCAGAATGCTCTTTCGATATCTAGTGCGTGCTCTGTACCTTTCTTTGCTCTTTGATAAGGAAGATCTTTACCTCCGTAAAGGTTAGCTTCTTTCTCTGTATTTGAAAGTGCAATTGTGGTTTTGAAAATCTGTGTGTAGTTTGTCTGAGGTGCTGTAACTGTTGAGTTAACATTTCTTGCACCTGAGTTTTCTTCATTAACGTTTCCGATAATGAACAAACCGTCTCCATCTTTGATAATAGCTGCTGCTGTTGAACCGAAGCCTCTTGCTGCTGCTACTATGATGTTTGTTGCTACTGTGACTGCTCCAACAGTGAATACTTCACCTGTTCTTGCATTCTTTACAACGTCTCCGAGTGTAAAGATAGCTGCCGAACTTGATCCAGCACCTGTTACTGTAACGTTTTGGTTTGCAGCTGCAGAAACGTCAGCGCCTGAGGCTCTTGCGTATCTACCACCGTAAACATCTTCAAACCATTTGAACTCAGGGTTACCTGTAGCTCTCTTCATCATACCTGATCCTTTCCATGCTTTTCCATCCCATACTTTTCCACTTGATTGTTACCTTGTTAAAACAAGGGATACATCATTTCTGTGTATCTCTGCAGGTTTCCCAGCAGACCAGACTATATCTTCATCCTATTTTTTATATAGGAGATTGGCGTGTAGTCGTTGAGGAGTCTATTCGATACCCTTTTTATTGAGTATTTTAATTTGATCACAAAGTTGTTGTTCCTCTTCTGTGTATGGAGTTCCTCTTCCTCCTGATCCAGGAGTTCGATTCAACTTTTTATACACTTCCATTCGTGAATTTACGAATGAAAGAAGAAGTTCTGCTTGTGACTTTTTACCGATTAAGAATGGAGTTACTTTGTCTAATAAACTTTTAACTCCACTGATGTGGCTTATTTGAATAACAGATGCCTGTTTCCAGTTCTTATTATTAACCTTTTGACGTTTTTCTACGAACATTGTAATAGGAATTCTTTTTAAAATATCTACAACATGATTTATAATATCCATGTTTGTATTTCCTATACTAATTCTAGGTGTCAAGGTTGGATTCTTTCTATGTGACATCATTCGGCTTATACCGATTGAACCTTCACCGTCAAGAATCCCTGCTAGCCAACTCATTTCTATATCAGAAATAGTTTCCTGCTGATTGCCCATTGTATTATCCACAATATTTTCACTTATTTGTTGTATCATATGTATAGTATACACTACCTACATTTAAATTACAACTGTTTATAAGTAATTGTGGCTTTAGGGGTTTCCAGCATATAGCCAATTAATTTTTAAAGTACATTACTGCACAAGAACGCTGGTTTAAAGTTAACGTTCGTCAGAAGAGTTACTAGAGGGTGCTTGTTAGGTTCGAGTAAGAATATTTTGTCCACCGCATCAACGATAAGTCTTTGTTCTGAAGCTGCAGTTGTGGTTGTTCTTTGGTAACCAGTTGCTGCAGGATTTATAACTTGACCTGTTTGATGTGTTGGCTCTGTGTAATAAGGGTATGCCATAATTTTTCTAAATAACTAATAACTAATAAAGCTTATAAATTTGTGTGTTAAAAACAATTTATTATAACTTTAAATAAAACCGACTTAGAAGATATTAGGATTAGATTTTGAGGCAATGAGTGTATCTACGACATTTTCGTCTCCTCTAAGGTGAGTTGTACCTCCTGTTGGACTTCCGCCCATATTCAGTGCACCCATCTTTTCAGCTTCTACTCTGTCTAGATTTGCTTGCTTTTTAGCGTCCCTCTCGGAAAGCTCTCCCTTGACTGCATAGTATGCTACAACTATATCTGTAACATCGTGTGAGTCTAACCATTTGTCGATCTCTGACGCGTACGTCGAGAAATCTGGCGTTCTGGCGATGAAGTCATTGACACTTGATTCAAATGCTGACAAATCGTCGCGTTCCTTCAATTCTTTCTGAAAGTCTGCTCTAATTTGCTTTGCTTTTTCCTCAACGAGTTTGTTGACATCCTCGGGTGCTGCATTCTCATAACCTTTCTTTCCCAATTCCTTTTTCACTTCTTCGTTAGCCTTACTAACGATTTGTGCATCTCCGATTGAAACCTTACCTTCCATTGCGGCTTTCGCCAAATCTCCAGTAATATTACCATCGATGATGGCTTGTACGATCTCGGGACTCTTATCTAGTTTGTCCAGTAATGGAGCGATGTCAGAAAAGAATTTTCTGAATTCACCTAACTCCTGTCCTTGTCTTCCTACAAGACTCTCCAACTCAGCATGCTGTGTTGGATCTATCTTAACTTCTGCTCCTGCAGCTGGTGCTGCTTGTGTCTGCCCGCCTCCAGGATTATTTGGATTTGGAACACTACCTCCTATAGGGCTACCCGCGGTTGCGGACCCATCAAATGCGTTTGCCATATTTTTATTCATATTAAATTAATAAACTGACTGAGCTCAAACAATTATCACACTTATTTCTTGAATTTCTTCGAAGAAATCTTTTTAGTGATATCTAATAAATTTACCCCTTCCTTTTGTGGAGGTTCCTTTTTTAGCTTTAAAAGGGCCTCAGAAATGGATGGACTTATTAGATTCTCATGTGTTTTTTCTATATTCTTATTCATATTGGTTATATTATACTCTACTTATAAATTCTTGGCAATACCCCCTCTAACCTCATTATTTTCAGATCTCTTAATCCAGTTACAATCTATTAACAAATTTGCCAATAGCTTTTGAACACTTACCTCCGTTGGCTTCTTCGCCACTCTCGGTTCCTTCAGCTACTTCGACCCCTTTTTTCTTCTTTAATATCTTCTTAACAACCTTTTGTGCTTCGGCCTTTCTATCAGGACCGATGCTTGAATAAGGTTTCTTTCCCATAATGTCTGATTGATCAAACACTTCTGATTTACCTTTGTCTTCGTGATTTACCATGTTATTTTTTTAAATGTTTATTAATAATGACCTTTAATTCGCCCTTCTTTTTCTCTTTACTCTCCATGTGACTGAGGGCTTTATAGTAACTTGGAGTTTCTTTAAGGTGTGCTAATGCAATTTTTCCTGTCTTGATTGGATCGTCATTAGTTATATTGGTATTCATTCCTTCTTTAGGACCTTCTGTACCGTGTTCTAACTCTACTTTAAGACCCCTTCTAAACTGTTCAACTCCCTTAGGGCTTAATTTAGCACCAAGCTTCTTGACAATTTGTTGTGATTCTTTTGTAGTAAAGTCTTTCTTCATTCTATTTCTTTAAGTTTGGGTATTTCTTTAAATGTTTCTTTATAATTTTCCTTCTTGTTTCAACTCCGACCTTTAAGCGACCCTCTTGTGCTGAGGTTGCTGTTGTTGTGGGTCCTGAGTAATTGGGTGTTGTGTCCATGTTAGTATCCCTTGGGTTTAGCTGCCTTAACTGCTTTCTTTAATACTGTAATCTTTGTTAACTTGACTGCCTTTGGTTTCATCATTTTTGCAAAATTTGGTGTTTTGAGTCTTGATCCTTTTGGAACCTTTACTGAATTCAAACTACCTCCTGCCACTTTCGGTGCCTTTTTGAGACTAGAAAGTTTCGCACTCAGTTTAGGGGCGATTGATGATTTAACTTTTATAACTGATTTTGGATTGGATATGTTCATTGTATTCAAACATTATAACACACTTTTAATAAAATTAAACAACCCCATATGCACCGCCATTATCTTCTATCTGTTTTTCTACCTTATATTTAGGGTTTTCTGTCTTTTTTGACTCAAATTTGAGTGATAATACAGCGTCTTGTAGATCAAGCATACCTGTAATGGCGCCTTGATATTGTGAGATTTTTGAAGGTTCTTTAACTGGATCTATAACCAAGAATGAATCTTGGATGACCGCGATTCTCTCTTGTGTGTATTTAAGAATAGCAAACCATACTGGTGTGCCTTCTAATTCACGTAAGAGTTGGTTCATGTCTGATATAGACATCTCCCTAATTGAATCTCTGACATCTTTTGTAAAGTAATTCTTGATCTCGTTTATATTTTTATTCATATTGTTTTTATATTATTTTTATAATTAAACTAACTTCTTCTTTAATATTGTCTTCTTCGCTGGTAGTGATGTCGGTGCATTTATCGGCATTGATGTTCTTGGTTTATTCTGAAGTGGAACTGAAGTTTTAAGTGGTTGTGCTGATGGTGCAACTCTTTTAATGGCTGGTATTGCTTTAGGTTTCTTGTCTGATAGGTCTTTTGCTTTTTTAGCCGCTGCTGCAACTCCACCCATTAAACCTCTCACACCTGCGTTAAGATAAGCTCCTGGATCTGAGAAACCTAAGTTCTTCTGATCTGCTTTTCTTGTATCTGAATAACTTGATATTGCTCCTCGTGCACCAGAGCCAACTATCTTGGCTACATTCTTTGCGGCTCCTACGATTCCTGATGCGGTATTCTTAATACCTTCCATTGGGCCTCCTTTGCCACATGCTTTTTTTAATATTGCTTTTTTGTTTTTCATGTTATCTTTTTATGTTTTTAACTTGCTTATAAGACATTGGTATCGACTTCCTAAACCACTCTTGTTGCTGTATTGGCGTCATTTGTGATACTGGTGTGGCTACCGATGCTAACTTACTAAATTTAGAACCTATTGGGACATTCGTCGAGGGAACCTTCTTTATCTTTATCTTTAAATCATCTAACCCAGAAGGAACCTCTCTCTTGACCGCTTTTTGTAATATCTTTTTCTTATCCATGTTATTGTTTTCCTAATGAATTATTCTTTGATTTAGGGATCGACGTTGCTGTCGGCGGTGTTCCCCTCATACTTAATAAATTGATTGGTGAGCTTGCTTGTGCAAAGGGTGATTTTGGCATTCCTCCCTTTCCTGTATGTTTCTTAACTAATTTCTTAACTATACTCTTCTTTGTTCTTGATTGTGTTTTATGTTCTGGAAGATCCTTAATATTAGGTGTGGCGTCTGCCCACTCATGAGCACGGGCCTGCATTGAAGGTCCGAGTTTGCCAGCGAAGGCGGCTCTCATTTGTGCGAGACTTTGAAAGGGCATATTATTTCTTCTTTTTCTGAAGGCTTGATGCTTGGTTCATCAACGCACTCTCAGGATTACTATTGTTACCCATACTTGTATTTGTATTTACTTTACCAGTTCTATTCATTCCTCGTGGATTAGATGTTGGTAGGGCAACTCTTGGTGCTGTTGGTGGCATTCCTCCCATATTCAATAGATTGATTGGGGTTGATGCTTGTGCCATTGGTGATGGTGCTGCTGCGCCTCCTCTTAGCATTGCTAGAGCATTTGCGGCAACGTCCGTTGGAATATTTCTTGTACCTCCCATTGGAGATGGAACTTGTGGAACTCCTGCTGAAAGAGCATCTGCCATTGGGTCTGCTGCTGGCATTGCCATAGGTTGTCCGTCTGGACCGACTGGCATTGGTTGACCGTCTGGACCGACTGGTTGTCCGTCTGGGCCCAAAGTTGGTTGTGCTTGATCTTCTCCTTTTGCAACTGAATCAATTGACCAGTTCCAATCAACGAGAATCTTTTGTGTAAGTTTTTGTGGATCAACGAATGGTAAGTTGATAAGAAGTTGGAATAGATCCATGTCTTGTTTCTTCTTAATATCTTGTTGTCCAGCGATTGATGGAAGTACTGTTGCTTTGTAGTCAAACATACCCATAAGATCGTCTTTTTGTATAATAGGGAACATCTCTTTACCATCGTCTCCGATGATTCTGATCGTCATATCTGCTGTAAAGAATTGTCTTGACATATCCATCCAATATCTCATCAAGTCTGAGAATCCGTTACCCAAATGGTTAACGAATAGTCTAACTCTTTCAAGTGTTGACTCTCTAAGGTGTCTAACTTCTGTTGCTGAGCTTGCTGAGCCTCCAGCACCCATTGAAAAGTCATCAACTCCTGATGCATATCTCATATCTGCCTTTAATAGGTCTTCCTCTTTGTATGCTGATGCCTTAATATCGCTAAATTGAACTTCTCTAACACCGTTTGGATCAACTGAATAGATAATACCGAATGGTCTTGTAACCAATTCTTCTTTATTGATGTTTGCGAGAGGATTTACGATCCACATCTTGTGAATTGACAAGGTTGTAGCGTCTAATCTCTGATTTTTGATCATATTCATCATGATTTGAGGATTTTCGAGGATCATAGGGAGGCCATAACCTTCATATTCACCTGGAACCTTCAAATATGGGAAATCTATGTATGTTGACTCCTTAAAATCGTAAGGAATAGGCATCCAACCTCCTTTTAAGATAGGTGTCCATCCTCCTCCAACGTGAACTGAGTAACAATCGGCAAAAGGTTGTGTCCATTCGAACACTTCGTACATCTGTAACTCTGGATCACCGAATGTATTGTATTTATCACTACCAAATCCGTATGCTGGACCGTTAAAAGTGTTAACACCCTTAACTGTAAGGTCTTGATTTTGTTTAACTTGGACTCTGATTGAGGCATAATCTTGTAAATCTCCTCCTGGATTGTTCAAAGCGAGGGCTAATCTCTCTGGATCTGCATTTGGGTATCGTCTAACGATCTCTGCAGCTGTCAAAACGAGTCTTCTGAACCAATATTGCTTGCTGGCTCTTTCTGTATTGTGCCAATCGTAGAACAAAGAGTAGTTGTCTACCCATTCTGCGCTTGGTGCGTCATAAAAAGTTCTGGATTCTTCCTTCCATTCATATTTTTTCTTTAATAGGTCTTTAGTTTTTAGGAATTTTTGCTTTCTTACGTCCTTTTTCCAGTATGCTTGTAGATATCCCATACCATAAACGAGTGATGATCTTACTACATCCTCGGTTGTCTTGTCCATTTTTGAGATTTCCCATAGATAGTCTCCCAATTGCTGTTGTTTTTCTGCTTTTAACTGGTCATCTGCTGTTCTTCCTTGTACATTAAAATCGGGTCTTGCGTCTAAGACACGAGGCATAAGGGTCTCTACGACTGCTTGGACGTAGGGAACGAATATGTTTGACTGCCATGGCTTAATTTGCAATTGTCTATCACCATTGTAGGCGATATATAACTTGTAAGATCTATCCAAACGAGGTTTTATTACACGCAAAAAATACTGACGCGCATCTTGCATCTGTAGATGGAATTTTGCCTGAAAATTCACCTCTTCAGGTCCATAATCAGATGGCGTATACGTATTGAATCTGCTGTACTTATTTAAAATAATTGACATATTGGTTATTTTATCATAGTCCTTTATTAATAACCAACGGATGGCAGATGTTGACTATAGTTAATCTGATCCATTTTTTTATCTGATATTACCTTAAAACCCTGTAGGGCGATAGCTGTGGCAAAAATACAGTCATCATGATACGAATCCATACAAACCATATTGTTTGCATCATTATATATAAATACTGTCATCTCGTCTACCGTCTCCTTGCTGTGTAGTGTCACATTATCTTCTCTAGTCATCTGTTCGAATTCATCGATAAGGATGGGTCTAGTTACCTTTGTCGTCTTCCAACCCAATTTATCAGACCATGGGTTGCCGATTGTGTCAAAGCGAGCTGGTCTAAAATAAAGTGATGGATAAAGTAATGTTTTAAGAATGTTAAGAACTACGTTACCGTGAGCTTCAGCTTCTACTACCATCAGGGCATTGTTATATCTTCGTCCCCACTTATTTAAAATCTCTGCAAACTTGTCTGGTGACTTGTGGCCTCTCCACATCGCAACTTCTTCTCCTGTTGTTCTATCAATGATAACAGCAACGGCATAGTCTCCCCCAGTTACACCTTCAGAACAGTCTGCTCCAACTACATAAAAATGTCCTTTCTGTTCAGGTCTATAAATTCTAAATCCTTCCTCTTCTCGAACTATGTGTTCTGTGCCGTCTTCGAGTTTTACTTTATCTCCAACCTTCAAACATCTCTTTCTTTGTAATGAAATTGCTTCTTGTGTAAATACAGATCTACCTGAGATAAGGAACTCAAGTGCATAGTTGTTGTTGAACT
>Ga0247841_10004745_pt1 | contig 22900 bp, 17 predicted proteins | sample LaCruzMarch2015__2_FD_192410 | JGI IMG/M metagenome (GOLD analysis project Ga0247841, IMG submission 192410) | Freshwater microbial communities from meromictic Lake La Cruz, Castile-La Mancha, Spain - LaCruzMarch2015_18m | ecosystem: Environmental > Aquatic > Freshwater > Lake | place: Spain... | reverse complement strand
TATATCCAAGCCCACCTTACGGTTATGAATTTTGACAAGGCGCTGGGTAAGTGGATGGGGAGAAGGGGGCGGAGCGGATAGCAATTGAGCAATATCAACTTGGGCAGGACGTGCTTCCATTGTCATGACCGGGTCATGGTTGAGTAATCCTATCAGCCATCTTAGCCACAATACCACGTATTTTCGGGATCTCTTACGAGAAAACGGTACAAGAATAAAGATCCCGGTAATGATGGAAATGGTGGTTTTGGTGGCTCTTGGATTTTGATCAATGATCAGATCCCTGGGCGTAATCAGATGGGTGGACAGGGGGAGCAGGGGCGAACACCCCCAGCGTCAACCGCTCGCACCGAGGGACCCGCCACCACCACGCTCGATTGCAGACGCACGCTAAAGAGCGTATTGACACGGCGGACGATCTTGTGCTGCTCGTTAAAAAAAATACTCGGAAAAAGATCTTCACTTTCTCCCTCCGCAGTTAATCCTTTAATAACAGCAATGAACCTCTTTTAATCAGGGATTTTGCATGCATCTGCTCATTGATACAAACATTTTCATCTATCGTGAAGATAATCGCGTCATTACTCAAAACGTAAGTAATCTCTTCGGACTATTAAACAAGATTTCTGTTGATGTGTTGATTCATCCTGCATCAGTTGCAGACATCCAGCGGGACACTGATCAGAGACGACAAGATGTCATGCTCTCAAAACTCCGGACATATCGGGAATTATCAAAACCCCCATCTGCATCGAAAGACTCTGCTTTTATTGCTCTTATCGGGGAACCGAAAAATCCCCAAGACCGCGTAGATAATGAGATCCTTTATGCGGTAAATAAGGGAGCGGTTGATTTTCTTATCACTGAAGATGCAGGAATCCATCAAAAGGCTTTGACAATCGGTGTCAATGATCGTATCCTCCACATTGACGATGCACTGGAATTTTTTAAGCGGTTTTTACCAAAAAAGGAAAAACTGTACATGCCTCCAGCATTGAAAGAAGATTTCATGTACAATCTGAATCTTGACGATCCGTTTTTTGATACGCTCAAACGGGAATATCCAAGGTTTGGAGATTCCCCTTCATTTGAAGAATGGTTTAATGAAAAGTCACGAAAACACCAGAAATGTTATGTCAGCTTTCAATCAACGGATCGGATTGGTGCACTTCTTATCAAGAAATTTGAGGAGCAAAAAATCGATGCACAACCTCCATTACCGAAGAAAAACCGGTTGAAGATTGCCACGCTTAAGGTTACGGATTATGGTCATAAAATCGGGGAATTGCTTCTCAAATTATCTTTTGACTCCGCAATACAAAACAACATTGACGAAATATATCTGACGCATTTCACTCAAGCAGGTGATCGGCTCGTGGCATTGATCGAGGAATACGGGTTCATTAAAGTGGCGGTGAATCCACGCGGAGAGGATGTGTTCTTAAAAAAACTCGTTGTTGAAGATCCATCTATCATAGAGAACTCTCCCCGGGAGATTTACAAAAGATATTACCCGATGTTCTATGATGGAACTGTGGTGAAGAAATGGATCATCCCGATCCGCCCGGAATTTCATCAGAAATTGTTTACCGATGTTGAACGGCGGCAAACCACTCTTGCGGAACATGGCGGAGGATTCCTTGTTGAAGGGAATGCAATCAAAAAAGCCTATCTCTGTAATGCAAAAACCCGACAGATGGCTGAAGGAGATGTCGTGCTGTTCTATCGTTCAGTGGACGTATCATCTATCACATCACTTGGCGTTGTTGAAGAGGTGCATACCGGAATAAGCGACACTAATCAGATCATGCGGCTCGTTGGAAAGCGGACGGTATATTCGCCAGAAGAGATTGGAGGATTTGACAAGCCGCTTACCATAGTCCTATTCCGGCACATCACTCATCTTGAAACTCCGTTAGGACTGGATCTGCTCAAAGGTTTGGGGGTTCTGAAAACAGCTCCCATGACCATAAACAACATACCCGATGACAAATATAGAATCATAAAAGCCCACGGAGGCATCAATGGACGTTTTACTGTCAATTAAGCCAAAATATGTAAAGTCCATTATCGAGCTGGAAAAACGGTACGAGTTCCGGAAGACTATCTTCAAAAACCGCGAGATCAACCGGATCTACATCTATTCTTCATCGCCCGTCAAAAAAATCGTGGGGACGTTTGAGATTGGGGGAATTCTGGAAGATCATCCGAATTATCTCTGGGATATGGTGAAAGAATATGCCGGTATCAACGACCGGGATTTCTTCTCTTACTTTGAAGGGAAGTCACGGGCATTTGCGATCGAGATTCAAAATTTACAGGAATTTAAGAATCCGATCGATCCGTATGAAACGATGCCGGGGTTTGTGCCGCCGCAGTCGTATTGTTATGTCGATGGCGATGCCGTTGCGATGGAAAGGCGATGACTGGCCGCCGGATCGATTTGTTGGCGTCATGGGCAATTTATCGATACAGGAAACGGTAATATTATGAAATTATTTTTCGTCAGCTCAACTTATCGGGATCTGATAAACGAACGGGATAAGGCTATTGATACAATCAACAATCTTGATTCATCTAAGGCAATTGCGATGGAAAGGATCTCATCAAATCCTAATCCTCCAAAAGCCGTTTGTTTGACTAATTTGAGAAAATGCAACGCGGTAATCCTCATTTTGGGTACAAAATACGGCTCGATCGATCCTGAAGAAAAAATCTCAATAACCGAAATAGAATACAATGAAGCAAGATCACTTCAACTTCCAGTATTCGTTTTTAGAAAAGTTAACACAGAAGGAGAATGGGTCCCAGATGAAAAAAATGCAAGTACGATGAAAAAACTTGAAAATTTTAAAAAATCATTAGATGCGGAGCGTTATCGAGTAACATTTCAAACCTCTGAAGAATTAGGCCGAAAGATCGCAATCGCAATTTATAATTTCGAATCTGATAATGGTGAAATAGGAATCCGGAATTCTCAATTCGTCTCAGGTAAAATATTTTTCAAAGCCCTGTTGGATAAACGAAAAATTTTCAATCATTGCCATCCTTTTTTTGGGCGATCAGAAATTCTTAAAACCACGTACGATTTTGTTGGTTCAGAAAAACCAATTTTGATACTACATGGACGGGGTGGCATTGGAAAAAGCAAATTGATCTATGAAATTTACAAAAAATATTCTAATAATCAGGAATTCAAGTTCTGGTTTCTTCGGGAAAACTCGCAATTGCTGTCCGAATCTTTTCGTCAGATACCCTTGAAGAAGAAAAATATTATTGTTGTCGATGATGCACACCGGCGTAGTGACCTGAAATTACTGATTAACTTGGCTTTTGAATATCAACATAATATTCAGATAATTTTCTCTTTACGAAACTACGGTATGGACTTTTTAAAATCTCAGATACTTGAGTCTGGGTTTAACCCAAAAGATATGGAAATTCCACCTGAAATTACTGAGTTGACACGGCAAGAGATGGAAGACCTTGCAGATTCAATTCTCGATATTACTCATAAAGAATTCAATGAAGCACTTGTCCCTGTTGCGCGTGATTCCCCCCTGGTACTTGTAATTGGAGCTAAACTAATTAATGAGAATAATCTTCCTCCTGCTTTGCTTGAACGAAACCAGGACTTTCAAGATCTTGTTTTCACGCGATTTAGAGACATACAAATGGGTGAATTGAATTCAGTGATAGATAAAAATGCGGCAAAACGTATTCTCAATTTATTTTCGGCACTTCAGCCCGTAAATCTTGATGATTCCAAGTTAATAGATAAAATTTCCGAAACTGTAAAGATTGAAAAAATAACTCTTATATCAATCATCGATGAGCTTGAAAGATCCGGTGTACTCCTGAATAAGAGGAATCTCGTTCGTATTACCCCAGACGTTTTTTCCGACTACTTACTCAGCAAAGCTTGCGTCTCGAACGGTCGACTTACCGGGTATGCTGAAGATGTATTCAAGAAATTTTTTGAACATTGCCCAAATGAGATTATCTCAAATATTGCCGAACTAGATTGGCGAATCCAAAGTGATGGTTCGAAAATTGATGTGATGAATCAGGTATGGGATGAAATATTTGAAGCGTATGTGAATGGTTCAAATCTAATTCGAAATTTTCTATTGGTGGCAATTGAGAAAATTGCACATCTTCAACCCTCAAGATCGATGGATATTGTAGAGTATGCTTTAGCGAACCCATCCTTAAAAAATGAAAATTTTTCGGGGCTCCATGAAGATACTCATGAAGACATTAAAAGGGCAATTTGTCCCATTCTTCAAAAAATATCGTATAATCTCGATTTTGTTCCGCAATGCGCTGATATTTTATGGGACTTAGGAAAAGATCAAGCAGGGTTACCATCATCAGAAACAACTCATCCGATCAGAATTCTTCAAGATCTTGCTGCATTCGGATATCATAAACCTATAATAATCCAACAAAAAATTTTAGATTCAGTTAAGACATGGATTCGAAATCCATCCGTGCACGATCACATTTTTTCTCCTTTAGATATCATTGATCCGATGCTAAGGAAAGATGGGGAAGACCACCGCTTAAAAGGTCGAACTATTCATATTGCACCCTTTGCAGTTAGTTACAAAAATACGCGAAAGGTAAGGAAACAAGCGATTGAACTAATTTCTTCTGCGATGCGTAACAAATCCACAAGGATTGTATTAAGGTCTTTAAAAAGTTTAATCGAATCTCTGCATCCCCCGAGGGCCCTATATGGAAGAACAATTTCTGATAAGGAATATGCACAATGGAGGCCGGAGGAACAAAATATTCTAAAAATCATCGAAAAAATTTTGATTGAGTCACGAGATCCTATTGTTCAAATTCGTATTATCCAACAAATACGTTGGTATTTAAAATTTCAAAAGGATGAGACAAACCGAAAAACGTGTCAGAGAATTATCGGGCGAAGAAAAAACACCTTCGAAATTCGACTTGTTAAATCACTCTTGAATTCATTCGATGACGATGATGACAATCGAGATTACTTTAAACAACAGGAAATCATCGACCAAAAAATACAACTAATTGTTGAAGAACTTAAATCGAAATTTTCTTCCGCTGATGATGCATATGCCCTGCTCGTTAATCAAATTCAAATACTTCATAACGAAAAAATTTCATCTACCCCCGGTAGATTTTTTTATCTTCTTGGCAAAAAATTCCCCGATTTCAGTGAAAAACTCTGCATGAAGATTCTTACCGAAGAAACTTCAGTTTTGGAAACTTATTATTCTGCAATATTATCGGGGATCAAAGAAAGCGATCAAAAAATTGGCAAAAATCTCATTACTCTCGGCCTTAAGACCCCAAAAAAATTGATAATTCAGTCTATTGCTTTTGGCTATTCAAATAGGTGGTGGATTGCCGGCGTAGAAAAAGAAGAGTTGAAAAATGTTGAATTTTTATTGAAAATTCAGGATGACTATGTGAAAAGGTTGGCACTTGAAGCTCTGGCTGAATTTTCATCTTTTGACTCACAGAAAATTAAAAAAATTGTATTGTCTACAGATGTTGACAATAACTATTCATTGGCGAATGCCTTGTTCACACCATTTTTCTCTACAACTATTAGACAAAGAATAGAATTGACTCGTTCAGAAACTCATAAAATGCTAATGAAATTGATTCCACTACAATCACTCGAACATCGTTCAGATGGTTCTGGGTTTTATATTTGTAATTTCTTCAAATATGCTTGCGAGAAAAATCCAAGCAGTGTAATCGAATTATTTTTCAAAAGAATTGAATTCGCCCAAATTGCAAATCAAGGCATTATATGGAACAGGTATGATGCGATCCCATCAGTTTTGTCTTATCATTGTTTGGAGACCTTCATAAATCACCGGGACCATCTGAAATTATTGAAAAAAGTAAGAAATGCTGCATTAATATCGGAAGATATCTATCACTTGCGAGAATTGTTTTCGATTCTATCAAATAATTATAAAATCGATTTTCTCAGGTTTTTCAAGGACTGGATTAAAACCGGAGAGGAAGAGAAACTTCTGTTGATATGTGAACTCCTCAATGATTCTCCCCCAGAGCTCCTCTTTAATAATCATATTTTCATTCAGAAAATGCTCGAAGCATCATCAGGAAATTCTGTAAAATCCTATTCGAAAATCAAGAAAAAGCTGTTCGATGTTGGTATGTTTACGGTTAGGATTGGGACTGCTGGGGAGCCTTCTCCACTTGATGTCAAAATTAAGACATTGGCAGAAGAAAAAGCGAAAGAATTTCAGAAAGGATCTCCTGCTAATGAATTTTTTCTCGAACTTGCAGATAAGGCGAAACATTGGATGGATGAATCCGTCTTAGATGACCGGGATCTGTTCGATGAATAAAATGCTAAAATCTTATGCATTAATTACAGGCTCTGGGAAGTTTTCCGAAGTTAAATAAGTGAAATCATGACCCCCATACACGGAATTTCCAACTGCACAAAAATGCTGTTGAACGGAGTTAAACTCATAATCGGGAAAAATCCGGCGACCTAACGCCTTCCCCATCACCATCTGCGTCAACCGCTCGCACCGCCAGCCCGCCACCTCACGCTCGATCGTAGCCGCACGCGAAAACGTGCGTTGACACAGCAGACGATCTCGTGATGTTTGGGAAGGGGCTGGGGGGAGCACGATCACAGGGAAAAGAACCCCTGTTTTTGGGATCGACCATTCCGGCCCGGGATCCTGGGAGACCTACACTCTGACGAACTCACTTCTCCGTCGGAGAGTTTCCGGTGGACGAAGGTCCGGGGTGCCCAAAATATCACTAATTCGCGGAAAACCGACACGGTTTCCCGCAATTTTTCCATTTTATCGACGGAAGACAATAGCACTATTTAGCACCTTTTGGACGCCTGATCGTTTGCCGGATGGGCTGACGTAGGTGGAAAATGAAAAGAAAGCCTGTTTTGGGGGTAAAACCGAAGTATCCTCACGTCGGACACCGACGTGAATTTCACGATTTCAGGCAGACTCCCAAGACCGGTTATCTGACACGTGACAGGTCAGATACCCGTGACAGGTAAGGTGATCCGGACAGGTAAGTTACCCGTGACGGGTTTCCCGTGGAAGCCCGGATCTGCACTGTAATATAGGGTGATTTTTGGAGGGGGCTACGACGTATATCGTCGGTGGGAATGCCTGCCGGGAGTCTTACTGTTCCCGGGTCGGGTCTGAAAAAAATTTTGTAAAGGCCACGTGATCCAGGAAATCATTCTCCATTGAGAATACGTTGTTAAAAAAAATTTTAAATATTTTCGGAAAATTTTCCGGCAGATTTTGCATAATTTTTTTCAGCAGAGTCCGAGCACAGCAAAAAATTTCCCTGAGTCTGGCCGGGGTCCCACGTAATGGTGTAACCGTAGGCTGTTGCCGGTTGGTAGCATCCATGACCCGGAAGAGGATACGAACTATGTGGCGCTTCGGTGCCACGATGCAAACGATGAGTTATATTATTTGACCTTTAGCCGTGATGAGGTTGTTCTTGCGGCATACTCTGACGACGCAATTCGAGCCAGGTTTGAAGCATGGGATGACAAGATTCCACCGCTCGCACAAACGGATGGCGAAACGTCTCGTAACCCGAAATCGTTAAAAATGGATTTTGCCTTGCTACAAATTTTATAGAGACCGGATTGCAAGCAGTTTCAGAAAGAGTGAAGAGGATAATGTGAGGATTATTCCTCTCTCTCGAAATAATTTATATCTTTTTTCAACGAGATTTCATCATTCAATCCAAGTTCTCTCAACGCCGTTTTCGTCTCCTCGATTATCGAATTGTTAATTCCATCTTTTTCAAATACTTCGATATTGATTAATATTTTCAATCCTTTTTTTGTGGCAAATCTTCCGAGAACCTTCGTATAGAAGTTCATCCATTTTTGGGGTTGAACCTCTCCAGACCATTCCATCTTCTGTGGGGATGGAGGATTGATTATCGGGGCGACCGTGACTTTCAAGGGTAATGTTGTTGAGATACCTTTTGACTTGACGGTGATGAATGCTTCCGTCTCTTTAACCCCGGCGATGAAGTTTCCGTATTCATCAACGGATCCACCTTTAGCACTCCAATCAACATCATCAAGAGAGATCATCTGGCCGTATTGATCCCGGCCGATTGCAGTGACCTGCACTTTTTCTCCGGGCTTGACATTTGTTGAATCGATGGACATTTCGATAGAAGTCAAAATACTCGGGACTTTCATCCGCTGTGCTTCTTCACTCGTCACAATAAATACATCATCGGAGAATTCTACATCTGCGCTACTAATCGACTCATTAAAGAAGAATGGATCAAATTTCCCAGGGATCTGTTCAGAGGCATACCCAAATAGGCCCTCGGTTACTCCTCGCGCAATGGTCTCCTTGATGATCGCGTCATTCATGACCCTTGGGAATAAAGGAGACGAAAAAAATGCATCACGGACGGATTTTGTGTTCCACCGTGTCATTGCAGGGGGCCAATTTTTAACAATTTTCCCCGGTTTAACAGCTGGGGTGAGGATATCATCACGTTTCAATCGTTCAATAATTAATGTAACAATAGATAGCGCACCGCTGGAGTTTATCATTCCAAGGCTAATTTCCTGAATTTCATTGTTTTTCCCTAGGAGGAGGATATACTTGTAGGTCCTCCAGACAGCTTCTTTCAAGTCTCGTTCGGCATTGATCCGATTGGTTTTTGCCTGGATTTTTTGTGTATCATCAAGCCCGATGGTTGGATCATCAGTAAGGTCTTCCCATGCAAGAATATTTTTTGCTTTATCTTCCAAGAGTGTATGATTTTCCGCCATTATTACAATAAGAGCACTCTTGAACGTTCGCGATGAGTTGCCATTCTCCCTGAAAAGTGATTGCAAAAAGTCGCAGGATTTTTTATCTGTCCTTGGTTTTTCCGGTGAAAATACAACTAGCGCGAGCTCTGGACGATCGGAGACATCGTTCGTTTTATTCGGGAAGAATATCGGACGGATCTCTGCTTTTTTCTGAAATTCTTTCTGAATCTCGGAATATACTGTTTCTTCGATCATTTTTTGCCGGGTCGACGAAAGGGTTGCCATCCGGTCGGCATGCATTTTTACGAGATTGGGTTTGACACCATACCAGTATTTGTTATGGAGAGCATCGAGGTAGAAACATGCGCCGTTGGGGGGCGCTAGTGCATCGATAACCGTCTCGACATTGCCGATATCAAGACCCGGACCTCCAACCGAAAATCTGACTTCAGGTAGTGTGGCAAATTTTCTGCCTTCCGCTGCAGTTTGTCCACCATTGGACTCGAAAAATATCGATGTAGATACTTTCTGATGAAGCCGTGATTTTCCAATGACATCCTTCGATTCATCATCAAGATTTACGGCACGCGAGTCCTTTTTTCCGGCAATATCGGTCGTTACTGCTGCTTCGAGCCGGTCTTCGCCGAGCTGTTCGAACACTGCTGTTCTGAACATGGTATTATCGAGAGGAGCAGATCCGAGATCTATCAACGCATCCTTGTAATTTCCCTCATTGCCTTTCTTGTAATTGATTGAAATCCAGAGAGCGAGTAGTCGTAAAATCCCTCGGGTTTGTTGGAATTTGGGGAGGGTTCGCCATTTTCGTTCAAAGACCGATATCACGGCCGGGTGGAAGGGATATGTCGCCCTGAATGCTTCAGGTGCATTATCGATCTGAAAGTCCCCGGGCATCTGGTCCCGATGATCCATTGCCCAACGCGAATATTCTTTGATGGTTTTTCTACCATCTTCGGTAATGCCATCCCACTCAAAGAGTCGCCTCCGTATGATTTCTGTACTTTCCGATGGCGTGGACATGATGACATGTTTTCCCAGCCGATTGAGGAGTTTTTTAAACCGGTCGTAATCCGCATGATCCTCAGTTGTCATTTCCATTTCGGAAGCGGGAATGGATACAACAAGGACGAGCGCGTTTTCTGCACGAGCGGTTTCTGATAAATTTTGGAGAAACGAGTAGAGCTGGTTGGATTTATCGATCTTACGGGACCGATTTACGTAATTCATCATCTCATCCATAAGGATGAGGCAGGGCTGCCCTTTGGGAAGCATCGCCCGTATGATATCTCCACCAGGGGCGATCATCTCTTCATCGTGTTTCTTCACTTTATTGAATGATTCTACGCCACCGAGCTGATAGGCAATTTCTCCCCACGGGGTTTTTCTCAGAGGTGTTCCATCAGCGCCGCCTCGTCCCGTGATGGTATCAAATTCGGTTCCTACGAAAACAGCGGTGGCAGCTTTGGGAATGCTGGAAACATTGGCTTTTTCAAGGATTGCTGGGACTCCGGGTAATTGATCAGTTTCTGATCCTTTGGTGGCAAGGTGATACAGAAGTGTCAGGGCATGGGTTTTCCCACCGCCGAATTGGGTTGCCATGTTGAAAACAGCGGAGGTCTGGGTTTGTTCTCCACTTAATCTACGGACAACTTCGGCAGCGAAATCACAGAGATTATTGGTGAGGTACGTGCGGTCGAAAAATTTCTCCGGGTCCTGATAATATTCAGGAGCACGACCATCCCGGACATGATCGAGATGCACCGCAAATTCCGCAGCATCGAGCGGTTTTCCCTGTCGTAAATCTTCACGGGGCCTTACAACCGTATACCAAGGTTTCAATACCACCATTTTTTACACCCATTACATCCTTGTTAATGTTCCCAGATTTTCGTCGAGATGCCACCAGCGGAAAAAATCATAGGGAAACGTTCCTGCATTATTTCGATTACCAATACAGATTATTATCTCACCACCAATGTTAACTCTATCTTCTGGTTTCATCGCATTGATGACCTCACGATTAAGTATTGAGATAAGATGTGAACCTTCGTCTGGATTTTTTCGATAACAGAAAAGAACGCGGAGGTTTACCCTCACGCACACTGTTTTCCAAAAGGCATATTCGATATATTCATCCTTTTGTTGATTCTCCAGCTCGAACACCGCGACGGGAAATTTCCATCGCGAATCTTTTTCCGGAAATGCCATAACATCAACGGTGAGATATTCGTTCCGCTGGATGGGAAGGACGCTCCCTTTGTTGTTTTTTGCTGCACACTGCCATCCTAACGATGTGCAGGTTTTGATGACGATGGCTGTGAGTTCTTTTGTCCAGGTCTCAAGATCGCCGTCGATTGAAGATTGTTTTAGAATTGGGGAGCGTTCATCTTGACGGATGACGGTATAGAAGGCGTCTTGCCATTTGGGGCTGAGAGGTTCATTATACAATTCATCACCAACAGGATTTCATGTTTTTGATGAATATCTGCAACTAACAATTTAAATTGTGAATATCCAATATTCAATCATGGCGAAAAAAGAACCAAAGACCTTGGATGGTAAAGTTCGACAACATTTTTCACAAGATGGGCGGAAGAACATAAACACCGGTGCGAAGGAACGATTGAAAGAGGCCGGAATCGGTGAAGCAATAAAAATTCTTAAGAAAAAATAGGTTTCATGAGAAATTTAGCTACTTATCTTTCCTTTATTTTTTTTGAAATAATTTGGACGAGAGAGTTCTTTTCAAATTTTTCTATCAATTATGCAAGCCAAATCCTTGATTAGATCTGGAGTCAATGAATTTGCTTTCTGCAGTGTTTCGAACATATGCGTTTGTACTGCAATAATGTGCGTTGGTTTTTTCATGAAATCTTCTCGGAGGTTGAATAATCGCCTTCTCTCTTCTTCAGCAGTCATAAGAAGAGAATAAAATTGTAATAGCCGATCTACAATTCCTTCATCAAATTTGTACATCTCTTTCCGAAGGGAATAATATAATGAATCGTTATCGAAAATCGGACGATTCATTTCCTGAAGAAGGTTAATATTCACTGTTGTTGCTATACCATTTGAATAATCATCGACAAAACTCTGTATGTTATTTTGGTATTTGTGTAATTCTGAAATGAATCCTCTTGAAATGCTTTTTAGTTCCTGTAAATGTTTAAGTGAAAATAAAAGATAGGATGAAAATAAGGTTAGTAGACTTCCGACAATAACTCCGACTAATTGAGTCTGAAAAATATTAATTCCAGGAAAAAGAGTTGACGATCCTGATAGTCCCCAAAAAAAGTTAAGGGTGATTATCAACAACAGGATACTTTCACCCAGCACAATGAATATGAAGAAAAGAGGTATTGTTGCCCAATTGAGGGATGCAACATTTTTTTCAAATGATTTTTTAATTCTCTCTTCACTCACAACCCCAACCCCTTCATCCGGCTCATTACGCCTTCAGCCCAGCGTTTCTCATCCGAGCCTGATGGATACAAAGCGACAAGGGCTTGTGCAAGTTTCTTGAACTGCAGGTCTTTTCCAATTCCTTCTTCGACAAGGAATCGCTTGAGTCCCTCACTCTGGCCATTACCGAAGAGAAGCATACTCTGATGAACGCGATCGAGACTGGTCTTTCCGATTGCTGATAATTCGCCAAGGAAACTTGATGCCGCTGGTTCTTCTACATCAATTTCATTGGGGAACAGGGTCAGTTGTGCATCGCGTTTTTTAGGTTTTCTTTGCGGAGTGAGTTCTTGTTTTCCGAAAAGATAGGGGGCTCTTTCAGCAACGGATATAAGGCGGGCCTCTCCTTTTTTGATTTCAACTAGAGTTGGCATTGCCTCAAGATGTGCCCCAAGTCCCTGAGAGATCTTCCGGGCTGTATCGAATTCAAGGGAGTAGCCAGTCACTTTTAAGGGTTTTGCTTTCAACACCTCGTCGTCTTCTATTTCTTCATCATCATCTTTTTCTGATGAGGGAGTCTCTTACCATTTGTTGAACCGTTCAACTTACCTTTTAATGTCCAGAGCCACATTGCGGTGAGCCGCGCATCCTCTTCGAATCCAGATGCATCGGCACCTTCGAAAATCATGGTGAGGGCTTCCTTCTCCACCGCCTCCCAGATCTTTTCGAGATATTCTTTGAGAGACACCTGCTCGCCGCTCGCCTTCTCGACCCGGGAATACCGGGAGAAGATTTCGAGAGCCGGGCCGAGGCAGGCAAAGATGGCATCAGCACCGACAACGTTCTCCTGCTTGAGCCGATGCATCCATTCCTTTATACGGAGGGGGAGTTCGGCGAGAACATCGCTCCATTCGCCGATTTCTTCATGAACTTGTCCATCGAGTTTTTCACGAGGACGGCAAACAAGGTGGATGGATGATGCAAGTGCCGCCGAATCTTGTGCGCGAAGACGACCAGGTCGTTCGGTATCAATAGGCCATGATGCTGTGATTACCCAGTTCGCATTTATCATGGCTTGAAGTTGAGTTTCCCAACCTTTCGTACTTTTATGTGCAAAAACTATCAAACCAATCCCATTTGGTTTTGAAATTCTGCGACCTTCAAGAAGGCAATCAGTCATTTTTCGCTCGAAAAATTGTCGATCCTTCCCTAATTTTTCATCCGCGATGCATTCATCTTGATCTAACGATTGAATTGCATCTTGTGAATCTTCAATGATGTCTAATGCTTTGAATATCGCGAAGAAATATTTTGAGAGATGTGCATAAGGAATGGCATCATAATACGGGGGATCGGTACAGTAAAAATCCGTGATATCATCTGGAAGAGATGTATTTGCTGCATCTTGAATTTGCGATCTACCCTGAATATCTATTGATTTTGATAGATTCTCAATTAATTCCACCATATAGGAAAGACTCTCTGAAAAATCTCCTGCACTCCCTGAGAAGGGATTCATTTCACCATAATCCCATATCATGGACAGAGTTGGCCTGCCAAATGTTTGTGCTACACAAGTCCTTACGTTTCTCCAAATACACAAACTCGATGTAAATGTAATATTTTTTGATAGATTGAGGCCCAATATTGTCTTAACAATTTTTTCTTGTTCTGGGGTTCTCTCTCTGATTGGGATTTTTTTAATTGCAGATATATAAGATAAAATTAGGAGTCTCTGACGATATGAGAAGATATCTTCCCACTTTATAAACCCATATTTTTGAATTCTGAAGCCCAATGCGCCATCTGGAGGCAATGGATATGTGGGTAATAGCAATTGATGTTGTTCATAATCCTTAATTCTGTTTTGAGATTTCTGAACTATTGAAAAATCTTGTTGAGTTGGCTGACGGTATTCCGTTTCGTCATGGGTATTTTTTACTACTTTACAATAGAGGCGAGAATCATTAGTACCTCCACCTCTAATTGAAAGTTGATTCCTCACATTTTGTACATTTGTCGTATATCCGCAGCATGGACACGTTGCCGAACCGCGTTTCACCGTCCCCTCCCGTACATCCACCGGTTTCGCATCGTGGATGATCTCAAAGTCCACCCGTTTCCCCGCAATGTTCGGGATCAATCGAAGGCCAACCGATCGATTCGCTTTCTTTGCTAGCCAGAGCGAGCGGATGAGTGGCACCTCCGCTCCGCACCTAGGACCTTCACAGGTAATCGTCCGAGCCCACAAATACGCAATCGGTGTTGCGCCATCAGGATCTTTCGGGTAAAATTCCGCGAGTTCCCTCTCTACCTCATCCTTGACCCACTGTCCCCACTTCCGCACCTCGTCCGCAAGTTCCTGCCCGTACTTCGGGATGTATTCGAGTACTACCTTGTTCAGCAGCACCGCAACGGGATTGAGATCACTCGCGTATGCATCAGCCCCAACCCTCAGCGCTTCGAGCGGGATCGAACCGCCACCGGCGAATGGATCAACAACTAGCGGTCGGGTGCCGGGATCTCCCCCAAGGGCTTCATGTGCTACCTGCGTCAGTGCTCGGGCCGTATTCAAGTGCCGCTGACTGGTGGAGTTGTCCCAATTCGCAAAATCGGCGATAAAATCCAGAAGAGCTTTCCGCAGGTCAAGGGTATTCTCAACATTTCTTGGAGTGGTTCCAGTGGGATTCCAGAACTGCATCATCTGATTCTTTGCTTCAGTCCTGAAAGATTCCGGGCAGAGGCGATCGGCAGGATCCGGCCAGAGTGCTGCACAGATCACCGCACGGCATGATGCGAGAGGGCGGCGAGCCCACCATATATGGAGCGTGGAGATGTGGCCATGACGGATGGATTTTTCCCGACGGGCGTGCTCGCTGATTTTCTTGATCGGGAGATCGACTTCAATGAGGCGTTTGGGATAGGTGGGGGATGGCATGTTATTGACTCGTACTGGTAATAGAGATCCTGTGAATTGTATTGTGAATGAAAACGAGATAAGACAATCGAAAAGTATCCTTGGAAATAACAAGGTTTAGAAAAGAGGTTGCAATGGTCAAAATTGGTGAAATTTATCTTGGCGGAAAAGAAGGAGACCCTAAAACCGGTATCGTGTATAATAGTGGTATTGCATTTAAGATGAATAAAAAAAGCCCGATGGATGGAATTGTTGAATTAGAATCTGGTAAGTGGGAGGTCGAGCTCCGGAAAAATAATCAAAACATCATCGCCAGGTCCCGAGATATCTTTACAGATGATCAGATCGTTGTTAAGGGATTTGATTCCTGTCAAAAATACTTGGATTTATTAGCAGTTTCCCAGAAAGCGATACTTGTGATTCAAAATCCCGGGCAGGAATATATTCTCCTTTTTAATCGAGACGGTAGAATGATCTCACGAATATTAACGAATGGAGATCTTGGGATGAATTTAGAAGCATCCATCAGAGTATTCGATAAAGACGGAAAGGAAAAAAAATCACCCCAAGAACTTCTCCCGGATTGGGTACCTTCATTCCGTTACTACAGACTTTCTCAATCAAGAACCGATTTGTATGATGCATACAGGAATCTCTATCTCGCTTTCGAATCCCTACTTCAAGAAATTACTCCGATAAATAATGGCGAGAGAGAGACGGATTGGTTAATCCGAGGATTGAATGAAATCAAACAAAAGATCAACCTTCAGCACTTTGTCCCAGTCGGGAAAGATCCTATTCCTTACATTACAGGAATCTACTACGAACATTTTCGATGTAAAATGTTTCATGCAAAAAACCGGAATTTCATAATTCCCCACGAATGGGCAGACGCAGAAAAATTATCCGATGCCTATTCGGGGTTGTTGAGATTATGGCGCCAGATTGCAATTACTTATAAAAATGTTCAACGAGGCGGTGGAGGCATAACTCATCAAGGGTTTATGGTTATGATGGATGGAATGGCCCAGAAGGGATTCCGGATGCAATTCACTGAGGATCCTTCCCCGGCAAATGTTGAGGATACATCTGTAAGCCCACAGGGACATCGTGTTTATTCTACAACGGAAAATGGATTTTTAGGGGATTATCGCCCTGGTATTGTACTCTTTAAGGGGGTACTTGAAAATCCTGAAGAGATTGGAATAGAATTAATTCATAGATTCGGTCTTTTATTCGAGGATACACTTTTTTCCGTTGAGATTTATGAAGATGGTATCAACCCTATCGGGATTGATACTCTTGAAAGCCACGAAACCTTCCGGTTGATCAATAAATCCTCACCAAAAACAATTTTCTAGATTTTTTCATACTAATTTTTCACAATTTTGAAAAAATTATGATCTTTCTTTATCCCATCCGAGATACTGTTCCAACAATTCCATCAATTTCTCTGACCGCCTGTCGCGCCTCTTCTTCCGTTATGTGGGGTTTGAATTCATGCAATTTTTTAGCCTGGTCATCTAATGAGATTTTCCCGCAGGTGTTCCGGACATAGAAAGCGGTTGCAATCTTCTCAAGATCCTTTATTCCCTTATTGTTAATGATCTCGGCGATAAATTCAATCTGGCCCTCGTACCGCTTGACTCCTGAAGATTCCATATGGAGTAACCCCTCTCCAAGTGGTGCGACGACAAGGCTGTCACGATAGGGATCCGGCCGTTCCTGCCATCCCAGGAGAAAATCTGCACGCATCTCGGTCAGTTCATCCTTAAGATCAAAGGAGAACGGGCCGTGTTTGTACAAGATGAAATCAAATCCAATAGGGACCTTCATCATTTCTTGCAGAAGATAGGTACCTTTCTGCACGTGCGTCTCTCCGCACCAGCTGCCATGATGCCTGAGTCTCTCAACAAGTTTCAGGATGATAGCTTCTTTAGATACAATACTCATTTTCGTAACACCTTTGCTTCAATGATACCTTCTTGCTCTCTGTGAAGCCAGTCTTTTGCATCTTCTTCCAATCCCGGTTCGATATACACTGTCTCGATCTTCACCACGGGAAGTTTGCCAAGAACTTCAGATATGTCGCGGGATGCTAATACCCGGTCATCCATTTCAAGTACTGGGAACGTCACGTCACTTCCTTTCTGGACATGGATATCGTAACGAACATTTTCCTTTCCGAAATGATCGCATGCCGCATCAAATATCGCCTTTCCGGCTTCCGGTGCTTTGGCCGAATCAATGGGATTCCTTGAGTATAACATCTTGAAATGTTTTCGTTCCATGATCCTTGTGGCATGTTCATGAGCTGGGTGTTCAGGATCCCGGTACGCCCGGTACATTTCCGTCATGATCTCGTTGTCAGTGAGACAGATATACTCGTCGATATCTGTCGGAAACGTTCCGCCTGGCAGGATCGCATGTAAGAAATCGGTAAGGTGAATATCATAGATACGCCGTATGGGGTGAAAGTAAAGCTGGGAGAACATGAAATACCGAGCAAGTAATAATGCCTCAGCGGACTGCAAACCGCCAGATTCTACACCAAGCGCAGGTTCGTCGGATCCTTCATATTCCTTGGGAAGAATTCTCAGCGTCTCAATAAGGCGATAATGATCGAACCTTCCATATGCAACACCAGAGTGATAGGAATCTCTCAGAAGATAGTCGATCCGGTCTGCCCCGAAAGAATCACTGATGACAATTTCCGAGAGAATTGCTTTTAGATTGGAAACCACACCTTTCTTTTCTCTCCCGGGTCCAACGGCAAGAAGCGCGACGTCATCAACATGTACTTTCAAATCTTTACAGAGATGATCCAGACACCCGCTTCGAATGATCTCGCTTGTCATCCGCTCGTGATCCCATTCTGGTTTGAACAGATGCTCGGATGCGTGAGAAAATGGTGGATGGCCGATATCATGCAGAAGGGCAGCGATTCGGACAACACGTTTCCAATACTCGCGATCAAAAGTCCCACTGATTGAAAAGTTACTTCGTCTGTTCTTCTCGTCAGTGACAATATCGTAGATTCTTGACGCGACTTCCATTGTCCCGATAGCGTGTTCGAAGCGAGAATGGGTCGCACCAGGATAGATAAGATTCGTCATTCCCAGTTGGTGGATATGGCGAAGCCTCTGGACCGGCCGAGAATCGAGAACCCGTCTTTCATCCGAATTCATATGGACAAAAATATGAATTGGATCCCGGATCTCGTGGTCGGTCTTTGCTCTCATGTTATTATGCACCAATTATGTTGAGGGGTTTAAAATTTTATCGGACGCGATGTGATAGTGTTCCACAAGTACCAGCGGCTCCCATCCCAATCGCGCCGGATCCTGAATCGCATGAATCTCCGGCTTCGTCCCACAATCGTACGCGACGTATAACCAGTAATCCTTTTTCAACCGTTCTGCCGTTTTGTATTCGTTCGAAGATAATGCAATCTCTCCAACGCCAGCCCGACCTTTCACTTCAATGAACCGTACCTCAATCGAAGTCTCGGGATCTTCCGGATGCGGTCTGCGGGTGATGAGATCAAATCCCCGATTCTCTAACTCGACACTCTTGACAATCCAGCCTTTGGCTTCCTCGGCTGCAATCACGGTCTGGATGGCAATCCTCTCGATCTCCTCGTCGCGAACCATCATTGCAAGACCCGGGGAATCGCGGTCGGGGTGTGGAAGGACCCACGCACTTCCCTGATGCCGAATATCGGCGATGCTGCACTGCCGTTCCTGGGCAAGTTCCCGGAGCCGGCGTTCGAGCCGCTCATTGAGTTCGAAGATCCGGTCTTCCGTTGTCTTGATATTTGCCGCAAGAAGGGGCGAATCCCCGGCTTTCTGTTGGGTCTCGATCAGTTCTGCCATCCGGAGATTCTGGCGGTGGATCAACTCTTTGAGACTGATTTCGACATGGCGGGATATGATCTCAGTCTCCTTTGTCCGCTGAGTCTGGATCTCATCGAGAAATCCTTGCAGAGCCTGCTCGATGAGGGTGTGTTCGATGATATCTCTGCTTGGTAATCCTTGCACATCAGGAATCGTAACTCCCGTGGGTGCTGGAGTGATGTCGAGGAATATTGTCGGTTGACGTACCGACATCTGTCCATCCAGTGCGGTCTCAATGACAAAGATACGCTTGTGTAACACATTCCCTCGACCGTCGCGAATCGCTGTGGAAAACACATCTAACCGGGTGGGTTTCTTACGGTGGAGATCATAAAAGACAGCACCTTTACGGAGATCCTCCTGAACCTCGTCAAACGTATATTCCCTTACGCACTCGAAGAGAGCATGTCCAGGGGTGACCCATTCGAGTGTCGGATCCGCAACGAGATACTTCTTATCAAAAACGATGTTCTTGTACTCATGGCTCAATTTCCCAAACCGGGATTCGAGACATTCACCTGTCTGCCAGAGAGTCCGGGGCACCCTGCCAATGCGGTAGATATGAGCATCTTTTTTGATCTCTTTTGGTATGATGCCATTCACCGGACCTGACTGAATAAAGAAATCCTCGATAACTTCCGGGATAAGTCGCCGCTCTTTTGCCTCGGCTGACTTACTCACAATCGCCGAGAGATTTAATTCCCGTTTCGCGAGCCCTTCAAGCGTCGAACTCGTGATCCGTTTGAACCGTTCAATATCCACTTGTTCGACAATTCGGCTCTTGATGATATCTTCGGTCAGGTTCCGTGCGTACATCTCTCTGACCATCTTTTCGAGATGATTTGCCGGGAAAATTTCCCCAAGCACATTGAAGATTTTGCCGGTGTGTTTGGGATCGAGATCATTCTCGATTTCCTGAATCCGCTCAAAGAGTTTGGACATCACCCTGCCTTCGCGGGTATTGGTCGAAACAAAATTGATGATCAGACAATCTTTCTCTTGACCGTACCGGTGAATCCTCCCCATCCGCTGTTCAAGCCGCATCGGATTCCAGGGGATATCATAATTGATCATGAACCAGCAGAACTGGAGGTTGATACCTTCACCCGCAGCCTCTGTTGCAACCATGACCTGACAGGTTTCTTTGAATTCCCGTTCCGCATAAATCCGGGTATTCGGAGAATTCCGATCGCCAATCTTCATACCGCCATGAATCTGCGTTAAGGTCAATCCCCATTCCCGTAATTTTCCCACAAGGAATTCGAGTGTATCTTTGTGCTCCGTGAAAAGGAGCAATTTCATTTTAGGATCAGAGAAGATGCCCTGCTGGGTGAGAACTTCTTTTAATTTGATAAGTTTAGACTCGATCTCTCGTTTCTCCAAGACACGTGCTTGATCTATAAGTCCCGTGAGATTGCGGATATCTTCCTTAAGGATGATCGGATCCAATGTGGGGACATCTTTTTCAACGTCTTCAAGAATCCCGTACTGCTCCTCTTCCGTGAGATCGTAGAAATCTTCTGGCAATTTTCGCGAGATCTGTTTTTTTCGATACTCATCAGGATTATTCAGTGCCTTCTCTCGGGACTCTTTCATCCGCTCAAGCGTTCGACGAACGGCATAGATGCTTGATGCAAACCGGCGCTGGAGCAACGCCATCGTAAAGCCAACCGCTCGGCCCCGTGCGGAATCATCCGCAGCTGCCCGAGTCGATTGTTCTTCAACATAATGGGTTAAGGAATCATAGAATTCCCATTCTTCAGCATCGATTTCAAATGCGGTCGTCTGTACATTCCGCTTAGTAAAAAGCGTCTTCACGATACCCGTTTCGGGATCGGGGAAGAGAACCATGGCCTCTTTTATCCGACGTAAATAGAATGGGGCGTTATGGCTCTTCATCGCCTCTTCAAGACTTTTAATGTCCCCATAGACATCTTTATCGAGAAGTTCGAGGAATAATCGGAAATTCTCCGGATCTCCCTTATGGGGTGTTGCTGTCATCAACAGAAAATGATCCGTCATCTTTGAGAGCGATTCTCCCAATTGATACGCTAACGTTTTATGATCTTGACTATACGCACTCATCTTGTGAGCTTCATCCACGATGATCATATCCCAATGGCTTCGGAGCAGACTCTCTTTTGCATCCTCTATGATAGAAACCCAGCTCATCGAGGTTATTACCTGATTTCGTTCCTGCCAAGGATTTGAACCATAGGTCGCCCGCAGAAGATCACTCCGAATAATATCAAAATTTTCCCGGAATCGATCTTTCATCTCACGCTGCCATTGGAAGGTGAGGTTTGCAGGAGTGACTATCAGAATTCGTTTGATGAGTCCTCGTATCTTTAATTCTTTGAGGAGCAGCCCTGCCATGATGGTCTTTCCTGCCCCAGGATCATCAGCGAGTAAAAAGCGAATGCGGGGAAGTTTTAGAAAATAATCATAGACTGCTTCCAGCTGATGAGGGAGTGGATCCACACGAGCAATTGATAGGGTGAAATATGGATCATATTCATATGCAAGACCGAGTCTCATCGCTTCAATACCAAGACGAAACCGGGTTGCGTCTCCATCGAAAGGCTCTTTTTCCGGTGAAATTTCAAGATTCTGAACTTGTTCAAAAGATAATATTTTTTCGTGAACCAATCCGGTTTTCAAGCCTCGACCGATTATTTTTATTGCATTTCCCCGAGGTTCTGAAAGAATAACTTGAACCGGTTCTGAAAAAAGGGTTCCTTGAATGATTGAATTTTGTTTTATGGTAGATTTTTGATTTACTCTCTCCATAGAAAAGATCACCAAGCCAAATTCTCGTATATAATCAAAGAATGAAAAGTTAAACGCAATATAGTTGTTGATTTGCACGATTCTGTTTTTATCCCTCCCCATCATCACAACCTTCATCGGTTTCGACTGTAACACTACCGTACCATGTACAATGTCCGGGGATTGTCAGATAAGGCGCACGAACTCGCCGAGTCCGGGCAATACGAGAAAGCACTCGAACTCGTGAACCGAGAAATTAAAACCGATGCAAATAACGCGAATGCGTGGTATAACAAAGGGGTTCTCCTTTTCAAAATGTGCCGATACCAGGACGCTCGCAATTCGTTTGCTCAGGCAACGGATATTGCTCCAGAATTCGCAGAGGCTTGGTACAACAAGGGAGTTGCACTTATGAATCTCGAAAAATATCTTGAAGCCATCCGCGCCTTTGACAAAGCCATTGCGATCAATCCGAATGACCGAGAGGCTCGACAGCAACGGGACCTGGCACAGGAAAAAATTATGGGATCTGTGAGATCCTTCCCTTCACCTTCGGGAAAACAAACGAAATTGTTCAAGTAATCGCACAAAGTGTCCAGATCACCAGACATTTTTTCCATGTGCATATGCATCTGGACAATTATCCGGACAAAGTGTCCAGATCCTATTCGGTGTGGGGGTCGGAACTGAATTACCACAACTTATCAGTGCAAGATAGGTGTACTATCCCGCGTCCCGCCCTTACACATCTCCGCCGATCCCCAACCGCGCACAAATCCCTGTAATCTTACCGCTGGCACTCCATGAACGACGGCTTCGCCACAAACTCCTCAGCACAACTCGTAACCTGAGGTGACCTGTACTCTGTTCAACCCCGTTCTCCGTCGGAGACTCCCGGCCGGCTTGGTGCCCGGCCAACAAATCACATGTTCCAAACGCGAAAAACCATGTCTCTAACGTCAAAAAACGCCAGTTTGTCGTCGGAAAACAACATGTCTCACTCAGGTCTCACTGGATTGACGATCGTTCGACAAGTGGGCTGGGGTGGGCGAAAAGTGATGGAGGGCCTGTTTCCGGGCTCGCCCGTAA
>Ga0247841_10004742_pt1 | contig 22905 bp, 16 predicted proteins | sample LaCruzMarch2015__2_FD_192410 | JGI IMG/M metagenome (GOLD analysis project Ga0247841, IMG submission 192410) | Freshwater microbial communities from meromictic Lake La Cruz, Castile-La Mancha, Spain - LaCruzMarch2015_18m | ecosystem: Environmental > Aquatic > Freshwater > Lake | place: Spain... | reverse complement strand
GATAAAGTAAACTTACAATGATTGCATTTAAACAAACTGATTTACCAGAATTAGTGGCACCGGCGACAAGTAAGTGAGGCATGCGAGTTAAATCATATAACCAGGCGGTACCCGCGACATCCTTACCCAAGGTCACAAATAAATTATTTTTTCTATCTTTAAAAGCTTGGTCTTCTAAAATTTCTCGCAATCCGACTATGGCCTTCGCACGATTAGGGACTTCAACTCCAACTAAAGATTTACCAGGAATTGGCGCTTCGATTCTGATAGGATGGGCGGCAAGAGAAAGTGAGAGGTCATTATTTAAAGTAGTGATGCGTGATAATTTAACTCCTTCAGCTGGACGAAAAGTATATTGCGTTACAGTCGGGCCGACTTTAGTTTCTCCCATTTCAACTTCAATGCCGAACTTCGCTAATGTTTTCTGAATCTTAAGTGCATTCGCTTCCGTATCACCGCCAATCGCTTTAGAAAATTTATTATTTAATAATTCCATCGGTAAATCAATTTTAAAGGAACGCTTCGGCCAGGTAATTTTTTCTTGAACTTTAGGTTTGTCTTTTTGCGCTTTAGCGGGAGAAAGAATATCGTCTTCTTCATCGTCTTTATTTTCCGCTTTTTCTAAATTAGGTTTTACTTCTTTCTGCTGCCAGCTATTTAAAATTTCTTCGCGCGCCTCGGCAATAAACTTTTTCCCCTCATTATCTTCATTTCCGGTACTAGAAAATAAATTCTTAAAAAAGAGGCCAAAAGGTCTAAATATTTTAGCGAATAAACTTTCTTGACCGATAATACGGGAAAGTGACGTATTGAATACCAAAACTAAAGAAATTAAGAGAAGGGCAATAAGAACCAATACGCTTCCCCAAAAACCAAAAACATAAAAAAATAGTTGGCTTAAATATAAACCAACATAACCGCCGCCCGTGCCCAATTCAACTGTTGCCTCCCAATTAGCTTGATTAATAAAAAAATGAAAAAGGGTTTGATAGGAGATAAAAAGCAAACTCAGACCGAGGTAGTCAGTAAATTTTAAAGGATTCTTGGCTTTTCTAATTAAAATAAGCGCCCAATAAAGAAAAATCAAAGGTACGAGCCATTTCCCAAAACCGAAGATAAGAGTCAACCATTTTGATAAAAATTCGCCAAAATGACCGGAAAGATTAAAAAGACCGAGCAGACTAATAAGCCCCAAAACAATCAGACCAACAATGATAATGCTGCGTTTAGCGCGCTCATCGAGATTAAACTCGGGTAAAGCGACATAATCCATGGGGTTAGAATTTTTCTTTTTGCGGGACATATAATAATAGATAAATAATCATTAGCGAACAAAAACTAGGGTAAATGTTTCTACCATTCTTATTATAACATAAGCTAAGATAAATAAAATAATACCGATGGGCAGGCAAATAAAAAACCGCCAATAATTTGTAGAGTATTATTTCGCTTTTTTGGTACGAAATAATAAAAAGCCAAGACATATTTAAGGAGAGAGATTTAATTAAATATGATTTTGCCTTTTAGCTCTACAAATTACTGACGGGTTTTATTGATGATTGGACTATTAAGAGCCCAGTTATTCTCTTCCGAAAACACCATTTAAAATGATATTTTCGGGAAAGAAGCGAACCAGTTGAACGACTGGTTCGCAAGTTTGAACATATTTTCCTATCCGATTTCGCCCTTAGGGATTAAAGCGCTCAATTTTAAGTCAAGGGAAGACGAAAGAACGATTAAGCTAAACCCCAAGCGGCTTTCAGAGCTTCAATATCGCTAACACTTGCTTCCGGAGCTAAACTGTTTACTTCCTTTTGCAGCTCTTCGATTTCAGCTCTTATTGTCATTTCTTGGTCTAAGCGTAATTGCGGATTAACCACAATCACTGGCCAGCCGTCTTTAATAGAAATTTGAAAAGCCGGCTTGCATGACCAGACTTGCTGGGGTTGGAGCGGTTCGTCAAGCCAGTTATTGCAGTGAATATTGGCAATAAAAATAACGTCCTGGTTGTGATATTCTGAGTGACCGGTCTCGCTTTTTTTATTATCAATATATCCACTGTATATTCCCGCCGCCTGCATTTGCTTTTCTCCTTTAGGATCGGCTCCTCCGGTGAAGACAATCGCGATGCGATTAGAAACATTTTTCTCGCGCTCAATAGAGGCTAATTTCCTTTTCAATTCATTCATCCGAACTCCTAAAGACTTTTCCACTTCCGTCGGCGCGTTCCACATAATTTTTGTGGTAATATCGCAGTCGGAACCAAGGGGAAGGAAAAGAACTTCATCGACTATAATTTGAAAGCCTTGATTTTCGCCGTTAAATGATAGGCGAACCAAAGCCTCCTGGCTATCGCTGATGAATGACTTCTTGATATTTTCTCCATCCTCAAGACAACCCAACTCGACTTCGTAATCTGGCCCACAATAGTGGAAAAAATTACGATCAAGCTCTCCTCCACAAATCGGGCAGACTGAATATTCGGCCTTTAACAAATCGGCACGGCGCTGTAAATTTCTGATCTCATTTTCCGCTTTTGAAATTTCCTTAATTATCTTAAGGTAATCTTGTTCGTCGGCTTTTAAAAGATCACTAACTTTGCATAACAGGCTTCCCAATCCAATCTGCGACTCCGACAAAAATACTAATTTCTTCTGAACCTCTATGGCCTGGAGCCGGTCCGCATTCGAACCGCATAATTTTTTGGCCACTAATTTACCGAAGTCTTCAGAATTGATGATTGAAATCACATTCTGAAAATTCGGTAAAGATGATTTTTCGCCACGTACTTGGGTGCGAGCGTAAAAATCACTCGTAGTCCTAAGGCCATCGGCTAACCAGGCAATCATTTCCACCAAACCATTACCGCTGGCTTGCGGCAAATATTGGAGAATGGCCAGGGCAGAAGGAGAAAATTTCGTTCCGTAGAAACCTTCAACCTTGGAATAGTACCATTGATATCCCTTCCATTGATCAAGGATTCTTTCTTGAGTCCAGGCATTATTAATGTGGCTCAAGTTGTTTTTCAGGACCAAAATTCCGAGTTCAGCTTCGAGCGGCTGAGCGGCTAAAAGCTTCTTAGCAAAATCAGCCAGAGTTTGCTTGCGCTCGCTGCTGATTGATTGATTAATTAATTGCTCGGCTGATTCATAAGGTTGGCATTCGCTGCAAACCAAATGTCCGGCTGAATAATTAATATCTTTCTGCTGGCCACATCTTTCGCAATGTTCCTCGCTCCGACACTGGCTACATTTTGGATAATCATCCGTTTTGTAATTAGTATTCAAAGTGATTCTGGCGCGACCGCAGGAACAGAGAGGCCATTCAGCCTGAAGTTGTTGCTGAATAAAAGCTGGCAATTTACTCCATTCCGTCTGGTCAGTAATATTATTTTCCTGACCATCTTTTATGAAATAAACTTTCAGATTTACTGGCCAACTATCTTCCCAAAGAGCCGATAGCATCTGATCCTTGGACAAGGACTGTTCTGCCACGCCAATTTTTGTCAGCGAAAAATAATCAGTATCACCAGGCAATTCCTGATAACCGGTTCTCGTCCATTTAATTTCCTTATCCTCGCCATTCCAAACATATTCTCCGCCAAGAGGGGTCTTAACAATTTTTTCCTCAACAACAGTTGTCGAGGTAGGATCTGTCCCCCAATCAATGGAATAATTAACTTGGGTAATGGCCATTTCGGGTGTGGCAACATTAACAGCCAAAGTCTTTTTTTCTCTTTCTCCCTCTTTGTTTCTTTGCATAAGCCAATTCTGGGAATAAAGAACTAAGCTGGCTGTGCCGTCACCGTTGTCATGCCATAATTCTTCATACTGGATGACATCTGGAACACCTCGATATAACATATTACCGCGGGAGTCTTCCTTGCCGGTCTCAACCAACTTGACGCGTACTTGCTGTCCGACCGGCGCATCTTTCGGCATAAATACCAAATGATGAATCCGGCGACCAGGAGTATAGGTGGCGATTGGTTGATTCGGTTTGTTGCCCTCTTCGACGAGAAGAACGGCAACAAGGTTTTCTTTTTTTTCTTCTTGTTCCATTCTTTTTTCCCGCGCTTACTCCGAACTGCTTCGGCCTCGCGCGGGATCTCGTTTTTAAGGGTTTATAAATGGCGGAAAATATTTTTTTCGGCTTCTTCCGCAGTAAAAGCTGAGGCTTTTTCAATTCTATCCGAGAATTTAGTAATGCTCGAATCAGAGCTTGAACCAACGTCGCACAAAACTGTGATAACATTAACTTCAAATTCTTTTTTAAACATCGCGAATTCCTTCAAGAACTCATCGCTCACTGCGCATTCGCCATCGGTCAAAAAAGTGATATCGGCTTTTTTAAAACCGTTACTTTTTATGATCTCCATAGCGCGGCGAAGCGGGCGTTCGAAATCAGTGCCGCCTCCGGCCCTGGATTCGACTATATCGAGCATTTCATTGGCGCTAATTTTGCCTTTCAGATAAGTTTTTTCCCGCTGAACGCGTGAATCAAACAATATCCAAGCAAAATTACGCTTCTGGAGCTTGGCATAATAAGCAAGGGATAAAACGACTGCCTTAGCCCATTGCTGTTTGGCTCCATCCATTGAACCGGAACCGTCTTCACAGACTATTACCGGACCATGGCCGAGTTTTTGCTCAACTTTCTGGCCGAAGAGCCGAAGCTCGCCGCGGGTCCAGCGCTGAAGCGCTTTCACCCGCAAAGCCGGATTAATCAAAGCGACTAATTCCGAACGTTGTGCCCTTTTGAGGTCGCGTCCGGTTTCAATCGTTGAAATTCTCGCGCCATCGCCTGCCGCTTTAGCTTTCGCTTTGCGGGCAGCAATTTTGCGAATCCGACCGAGGAGCTCAGCGAACTTTTTAAATGAAGAATTTCTCTTCATCCTTTCCAGGAGCCCTAAAGCTTCGGGAATTCCCTGACGGGTGAGTTCGCCGGCGTCCAGACCCCAGGATTCAATTGTCTTGGAAACTTCCTCAACTTTGGTCTGGGCGTCTTTGACCGCTTGCATACCGATCCGAGCCAATTCGCGAATTTTATCTTGCGCGGCTTGGCTGTCCGGTTGACCCATCAAATCATTGGCCATAGTTTCAGCTTTCGCTTTCGCTTCTTCAGCTTTCGCTTGTGAAGTTTGAGCGTTAGCTTGCGCTTGCGCAGCGGCTTCGGCTAATTCATTGGCGATTGCCTTGGCTTGCGCCGAGCTCATTTGACTTGAGGTAGATGATTTACCAGTCTTGCCCTGATCGGATTTTCCCTTTCCAGGCTGTCCTGAACCATCACCTTCTCCTTCGCCTTGTCCTTCGGCCGCGGCATCGGCTAATTGTTGAGCGGCGTTAGCCATGGCTTGCGCCTGATCGGCTTGCTCACTCAATTCATTAGCTTCTTGCTGCGCTTGGCTCAAGTCTTGGAGTTTACTTTTGTCCTTGGCAGGAATCATGCCGATGACGCTTTCGCTCATCGAAATTGTTCCGAGGACTGACTGTAACTCCTTGAACTGAGTATTAGCTTGGAGCTCTTGGTATGCTGACGATTGCATTGTCTGCCCCAAGAGTTCCTTCCAATAACGACGGTCGGGAGCGACCTCTTCTTTTATGCCAGGTTCTGGTGACCAAAGCGCGTGATAGAGGTCTAACATTGATCCCTCAATTCCCGGCAAGGACTCGCGTCCTTGTTCTTCCAGATCTGGGATTGAAGGAATGGTTTCTCTGTGGCGGAGAAAACGTAACGCTTGGAAAGCGTCAGCGTCAGTCACCGCCAGATTTAATAAATATTGCCGGGTGACCGGCTTTGCTTTCGTTGACATTAGTTACCTCCTTGTCTTGTGCCGGTTACCACGGCGATGACATTATCTTTCAGGTCTTTCACCTGCTGCTTTAAGGTAGTAACGGCCTCAAGCATAACCGAATCCGAAACTTCGGATTCTAAGCGTGTTAGCTCGTTCACGGCACTTTCGCACTGTGTCAGAGCTTCCACACCCTTGCCGCGATTACCGCCGAGGACCATGTTCACGACACCGCTCGGTGAGAGCAGAGCGTCAACTAATTCCTGAGCATCGGTCAGTGGCGTCCGGGTATAGGGAGCCAACTTAGCCTTAACCGTACCAATCTGGTCAGGCGTATCCCAGAGTAACCACTCCAGAACAGCCAAATCAGACTTGGCTACTTTTGTTCGGCCGCTCAGCAAGGCGTTAGCCTGCAAAACATCGAACACGCGACCAAAGCGGCGATCGTCGTCCCAAGCCCATTGGAAATCTGCGGCCGAGTCATTAATAAGTTCCTGATAAATATCAAGAACAATATCAATGATCTCATCCGGGATCTCCACGCTCGGGCGAAATTTGCGGAGCTCCTTTATTTCTTCCAGCGTTAACTGAACAGAAGCAGCGGAACTAACTGCCCGGTCACGGCTTAAGCGAGCCTTGACCAAATTAATCTTGTTCGCCCGATCAAGAGAATTAACCACGACGCGGATAGTCATACGTGACCAAGCGGCGCCAAGGTTTCCTTCCGGATCCGGCAATTCGTTTGACGCGGCCAAAAAGGCCAAGAGAGGCGTCTTAACTAAATTGCCTTCATGACGAACGCCGTCTCCTTTTGAAAGGTCGAGCGTGGTCTGCAAAACCCGCGGCTCCGCCTTCCAAATTTCGTCGGCAAACATAATGTGGGCGAGCGCGGCCCGTCCGAGTGTGTCCGAGGTCCGAATACTTTTCCCGCCGTTAGGCATGGGAATTTCTTCGATGGCGGTACTCTCGACGAGGAGCTGCTCGGCCGAAACGATCATCGGCATCAGCGCATCATAAAAGATGCACTCGCTGATGTGTCCGGCCATGCCCTGCACAACGCCGGTCTTATCAATCCCGGGCGTACCCAGGAAGAAAGCCGGCCGACCGCTAATAAGCGACAGCCAGGTAGCCTTCACTACTTCGCTGCGCTGGACGTGGCGGTTTAACACATCCTGACTGATGGCCACGATCTTCGCGACCAGAGCGTCCAATTTGGTTTTTTCCATCTTTATATCCCCCGCTTACCCCGACGTTAGCCGATCTCACGGTGAATTTTTTTTAATTGTTAATACTTATTTTAATTCTCATCTCGATTATCTTTTTAAAATAATCAGGATGAGAATTAAAATTTTCTTAAACTAAAAATGGAAAAATTTCCCTCTAAGCCCGCCACGGGTGACGAGCTTGGAAAGAAAGAGAATGGCGTGAACTTGCCATTCTCAAACTTGAACTTTGGAAATTTCAACTACCAGGGGTAGTCACGGGTTTCCGTCCCGGGAAGTGTGTCCTCATGCCCCCAGATAAGAGCATGCGAGTTCCAGAAAGGTAAACTTTCCGGATTCGCAAACTTATCCCAGGGCTCGGGTGGGGTTAGGCCGCCGACGAACGCGGTCATGATGATATAATATCCGTCGGCTTTTTTGAGAATGACGCAAATGGAGCGACAATCCTCGGGTTCGCGGCTTTCAACGAACCTGGTTAATCCCTTACGGTTCGGCCGTTGGGCAAAAATAATCGTGTCAAATTCTGTGGTGGCGACACAAATACTTTTTCCAACGACCTTTCCCATGTCAACTTCGGAGAGCAGAAAATCTCTCGCATCCGAAGTGACCTGGTTAAGGGCCTGTGGTAGAAGTTCTCCCAAAAGCGGATAAGCTTTCAGGTGAGTGGCTAAGTGGCTATTCCATCGGTCGATTACCGGAACGCCATCAGCCAGATGCCATTTTGTCTGCTGGCACTTGATTGAGTCAGCAGCGGACAGAAAAGCGGCTTCGCCTTCATCGCGCCGTAAGACAGCCAGCCAACGAACAGCTTTGGCGTAATTAATAGCGACCATGCCTTGGCCGAATAATGCGGCTTGTGCTTGCTTAAAGGCCGAGCTGGGTGCGCTTGAGGAAGCAATCTTAATTCCTTGAACCGCTTCTTCCTCGCTTAAACGACTCAAGTATTCAATAAACTGATGTTTCATGATTCGGGCCCTCCTTCGACCCAAAATTTTTTTAAAATTTTAAGTCTTCAGCCGACACCGGAATCAGTTGTCCCACTTCGGGTCCAGAAATTTTTACACAAGGACCGCAGTCGGGATGAACTTCATCCCATTTTTTTCCGTCCAGTGACATTTGCTCACGGCCACTTTCCGCAGCGGCAAACATTGCCACAAATGGATGACCGGCTTTGCCATAGGCCCGCGCAATAGTGGCGGACAAAACGATTGGGCCGTGACCGGAGATGATAACCCCTTTCCCCTTATTAACCGCCGGGGGGTAGGCGGTATGCAGAGAGCTGATATTAAAAATATCTCCCTGTATCTTGAACTTGACGATGGTGAAATCGTCTTGTTCAACTGTTTTCCAATCCAGGCCAATTGGTGATCCTGCCTTCTTTGGCCTCAAGTCCGGAATAGCTATGTAGCCGTTCGAGACATCGAACAGCTCCACAACCGACCGCTTCAGTAGTATGCAAATAGCTGATGCAGTCCAAAAGCTGCGGACGTTCCAGATTCGAACCAGCGGCTTGGTGGCTAAGCGCTTCACCACCGCTAAAGCGGAATCGAGATGCCAGGGGCGGTAACCCAGGAATGGGTCAGTCCGGTCCTCAATCCCGATTTCGTCAGCCAGAGCCAGGCCGGAAATGTCCGCCTGCTCCTCGGCCTGGGTCATCTGACTGTTAGCGGTGATGATCGCCCTGAATCTTTCAACCAAGGCATCAATCACGGCCGAACAAATAAATGTCCCACGTTCCAGCCCAACCACGAGCCCTCTTAATATTCCGTCGCCCTGGTCGGGATAAACGACGGACTCTTCCTCGCTCAAACGCGAATCCAGCTCGGCCAGGCACTTCAGCCCTAAGCCATCTCCGAATTCCCGCCAGGCCGAAATTTCTTCAGGCGAAGAGGAGAGAATGACATATCCCTCGCACTCGCGAAAGATTGTTTCATTCTGCGGTGACCGGATGCCGCCCACGTCCACCAGAACTAAACGCTGTTCGGCGTTCCGGATGGATTTGGTGACAAACGACATAAAAGTCGCATCGAAATGACCCTTCTGCCTTATCACCTTGGCGACGCTTTGATTGGCGATATTCGACCAATGCCCCTCGCCATCGGGACACCCATAAATCAGGATGTACTGATCGCAGGGCAACTTGGCCATAACATTGGCCAAAAAAACGGACTTGCCTGAGTGAGGCGGTCCGCAAATTATGATTTTCTTCAAATTATATTCCCAACGCTTACCCCGATTCTCATCGATCTCGCGCCAGGTCTCGTTTTTAGTTAATATCTTGAAAAAAAATCTTCTGTTTCGTCGTTTCCGACTCATCAGCGCCGACACACATCAGCGGACAGAAGGGCAAGTTTGAACAGCTTGCCTTCTCGAACGGGAACAAAGCTTTTGTTCTGTTGCCAAGTGTTAGCTTAAAACACTCCGAAGCTTATTCAGACACCCCTCAATCAGCTTAAATTCCGAGCGACTTGCAACCAACGATGTTGCCTTTGTCGTCGCGGACTACTTCAGCAGGGACAAGCAGGTCCAGACGCTGAGGCAGAGCTGACTTCACGAGTTGAGATACAATGATGTATGTACCTTCAACCTGTTCCGGTAAACCTTCAGGCTCACCAAAAACGGTTTTAGAAACAGGGACATCATCGACCACAACTCCGGTTAATACCGTTGAGGTCTTCAGTCTGATCTGTCCGCCCGAAGCTGGGATGGACTTAATGATCTGACCGGCACCATCAACGATATTAATCGCGTGAGGGGTCATGTTTACAATAATATTTTCCATAGGGGAAGAATATTAGTAAACAGGATAATTCTGACTCTATCCAATGAGTCCCAAGACCTTAACGCAGTCTTAACTTACACGTTTTAAACTCGGACTACTCTGACTTCGGCCGGAAGTCCAAATACTCGAACTCGACTTCAATAAAGGTCAGTTGAGTTGTGGACTGACCCAGGGATAAGGCGGTCTGCTTCAGAACTTCGACAACAGCAGCTTTATAGTCGTCTATTTTGGTGTACTCGGGGTTGCATTCCCCGGTGATCAATACGGTGGCCTCCCCACCAACCGGGCATCCCCAGTTAATGTGATAAACCGTTTTGGCGGCCGTAATTACGGCGCCAACATAGGTGCCGGTCGCCTCCATAACAGCGGCAGCGGCCTCCTGCCAGACCTTGCCCGCCATAAGTTCGGGGGCTTCTGCGACGGCCTCGACAGTATTATCGTGCCCGTACCCGGCAATCACGCCGAGCGAGGCAAAAAATTTTGTGGTTTTTTCCATTTTTCTACCCAACGCTTACCCCAATTTTCATTGGTCTCACGCGGGTTCTTTTTTTAACTCCTCGCAACCTTGTCCGGAGTATTCTAAATTCTATAAATTATAAAATCTAAAATACTCCAAACAAGACGCATAGGATTAAATAATAAAAAAAACTTTTTTCTTCTCTGAGTCCGCCACTTTTTATGACGACCTCGGAAAGAAAGCGAACAAGTTGAACTACTTGTTCGCTATGAACTTTTGATTTACCTCCTCAAAAGGAAGTAAATCAACATAAAAATATTCTCCATTTTTTTGCCCAACGCTTACCCCAACTTTCGCTAGTCTCACGCGGGTTCGTTTTTAACTCCATGCAACATTGCCTGGATTATTTTAAAGTCCATAATCAATATGAAATTCAAAATACTTCAAACAAAACGCTTAAGGTAAATAATGGAAACATTTTCGCTTTCGTCTCGCCGAAATAATCGGAAGACTCATCAGCTCGTCTCAGACGAGGAGCGAAGGGGTATTTTGAACAAATACCCCAGAACTTTCTTGATGGCGAAAGCCAAATCCTGTTCAAGAGACAGAAACCTGTTTAGAAGGGTCTCTAGAAGACCCTTCTAATCTCCGGCGACACGAGCCGCCTGAGTCTGGAGTAGGTCTCCAGAACCTTGGGGTCTTGCGACCCCGAAGATATTTTTTTGGAGGCGGCCTTATAGGCGGCCTCGATTCTACTTTGGCGCGCTTCGCGCACCATTTCGGAGTTAGCTTTTTCAGCCTGGGCAACTGAGCCCAGACCGGCGCCCAAAAGGGCGACTTGCATCGCGCTAAGCGCGCATATGCCATGTGTTAAATTTCTCATTTTTTCAATTTTTAAGGTTTTATCAATCGCCCAAATTTAATTAAGCAACTAATAGAACCCTAAAACTAAATCAATGAAAAATTTTTCCTTAATCAACCATAACTTAAGTCTCAAAAATATTTCCGAATCCCATAATTATTCATCATTTTTTGAGACCTATTTTATAATAAATTAATCTAATTTTTCTAATTAAATTATTAAATTCAATTTTTAAAGTCCTGCCCGTGAAGACCCTTAGGTCCTAGCCTTTCCGAGGAAATTCCCGAGTCCCAAACTTGTTCAAGGTTTGAAGGCTCGGCCGATCTCCTCATAAGAGACGGTTACGATAGCCGCTTTTCTCCGAGCTTTTTCTCCTTTCAGAAATACGGCCACAAGATACTAGGATCGCCTGCGCCTTTGATTATGGTTTGCGACATAATCTTAGGATCAGCTCGACTAATCGTTGGTTCTTCCGACCTCTAGGCCGGAAGAAGCAAACTAAGAAGCGCTTGTTAATCTTAGGAAATGAACTCTCTCCCTGACTCGCGGCAAAAATTTCTCTCTCCTTGCCGTAAGCAGATGTTAATTCATCTTAATCTCCTAAAACTGACATGATCGCTCTAAATTATTTAAGTGCAATATAGACTATTCCTTAATCTATTTAGGAAAACGATTTAACCGTCGTTCTTTCGGCTCTCCGTTTAAAGCGGATAGTGATGAAGGGGAGTTAATCGGATTACCAGGATGGGAAATTTGCCTAGCGGCATGGGGATGGCGCTTAAAGACTTTATTTCTATTCCCGCTGGTAATTCTTGTAAATCGCCGACCGATTAAAAGCTTGGGCTTTAAATTAGTAGTCGAGCCTCTCTCCTCTCCATTACTATTCACTCAACAAAAAACTCTCTTTTATGGAGAGAGTGCGTTAATAAATATTTTATCTTTATTATCTAATGGCTCTCTCCTTCCATTATATATTTGATTGTAATGTTCTCGTTTTTAGTCTTTCGCTTAATTTCTTATCGAGGACTGGGTCTCGCTCATCTTATTGATAAGCGGTGGCCACTCGCCGTTAAGGCTTTCTCTGTTTGTTTCCCCTTCGGATTGGGCGTTCATCATGCTCTCTCCGTCATAATGCCCGCCACTCTAACCCAACCAGGGAAGAAACTGAGAAGTGACTATATTTGTTTAGAATGAACTTTTTGAGGCTTCCGATTTTCTCTTGGCCTTCTCTCACTTTCGATACTGACAGTTTATCATTGTTTGACATATTTGTCAATACTAATTAATACATTTACTGTAAATTGTTAACAAAACATAAGACAGCACTGCATAAAATAGGCATATTTATTTATTAATTTTGTCATTATTAGAGTTGACAATTATATTTTACTTTGCTATAATAGAGGTATAAATAGAAAAATAGCTTGACGCCAAACACAATTAAAATTAATTTTTGTAAAGTTATCCCCAAATAATATGAACGAAAAAATCCTCTTAGGCCTTGGCTTAACCAAGGTCCAATCAGAAATATTTAGCTGCTTGCTCCAAAATGGAGCTAAAAAAGCGAGCGATATTGCTAAAATAACAAAAAGACCCCGCGGCGTTGCCTATAAGGGTCTGGAAGAATTAATTGATTTGGGTTTAGTTTTAAAAAATGAGGGCAAACTCGGAGTCGCTCTATTTACGGCCGAGCATCCCGCAAATTTAGAAAAAGTTTTAGAGCGTCGCGAAAAAGAGCTCGTTAAGACAAAAAAAGAATTTGCTGCCTCCCTGCCTGACTTCGTCTCGGCTTATAATTTAATCAGCAATAAGCCGGGTGTTAAATTTTATGAGGGTGAGGAAGGAGTAAAGAAAGTTCTCGAAGATACTTTAATTAGTAATCCTGATAAAAAACTTTGCACGTTTTCCGATGTCGCGAGCTATGCGACTTATCTTAGCGATTGGAACACTAATTACTATGCGCCGAAAAGAAAAAAGCTCGGTGTATTCGAGAAAGTAATTATCCCCGACAATACACGCGCGCTAGATTACATGAAAGATTATAAATCAAACGAGGTAACTGACATCTTGTTCATAGATCACAATAATTATCCCTTTGCTACTGAAATAAATATCTATAATAATAAAGTTTCTTTTGTAACCTTCTCGCCCGATTTTATGATCGGGGTTATTGTTGAAAATAAAGAAATCTATAAAACGCTGCTTTCTATTTTTAATATTGTTTGGAATTTCGGAAAAATGAATTTAGCCGCTTCTCAGCCCGAATGGCTCAAAAAGCAAATCAAACCAGTTGCGTCGGTTTAACAATATATTTTTGAATAAATCGAATCGCCTCTAAAAGACTGGCCATTTCTTTCCCTTCTTGTTTTAATTCCTCTCTGTTCTTTCCGACTGTCTGAAAATATTCTTCTGGCGTTCTATCTAAATTTGAAAAGAAATGCTTTAAAATAGGACGTACAACACTCTCGGCGTACTTTAATTGTTTATTATTTTCAAGAGTCAAAATTTTTCCGCTAATCAAACCCTCACTCGCAGCCACAACTTGATCGCTGTTGATTAATAAATCCGTATCTGTTTTATAAAAATAAGTACTATATGGCTCTTTGAATTTAACCACACTTTCTTTGGCCTCAAAGTCACCCCGAAAGCCGAAACTTGCTGAGCCAACATCAGGGCAAACAAAATTCAATGACAGAGAATCTTTTTTAACTGATTTATCAAATCCAACTTTAGAATCAATTTTTATTTTACCTAAATGGTCCTGCAAACGTTGAAAATATGCCAAAGAAGAAGAATTCCTGTCTAACTTTGATTTTTTTTCATTAATAGCGTCACGCGTAAGCTTGCAAACAGTACTCAAAATTATTTTTGCTTTGGGACTTTCTGGATTATTTAAAACGTCTAAGTCCTGATCGCGGCCAACTTGTTCAAAATTACGAATAACAGTCGCTAAAATATCGTAGCGAGCTTCGTTAAGATGACCGACTTTTGTTCCATTAGTTGATAATATCCAGGCCAGTTCTTCAAGCGCATAGCCGATATAGTCTTCTTTCTCCGCCCCCGAGACTGATTCCTGAACCATAGCCAAAAAAGCTTCTCTAAACGTCGGCTGTATCGCCAACTTTTTAACTATCTCACTATAGCGTCCATATTCTTCTTTGTTCTCGTTGATAAACTCCGGATATCTTTGAATCGTTATATTATTTAGGTCAAACGAACTAATTATTTTTTCATATTGCTTAGTCTCATGATCACCAATTTCGATTGCTTTTCTGCGCGCTTCGTTTTCGCTTTTACCATAGCGAACTTGATAATTATTTACCTGAATTTCATCACAAATAACTAGTCTAACTTTCTGACCTTGGTTATTAAGCCAAAATAGATAGCCATAGAGATCAATCGGCTTGGCTACCTTTTTATCCCCATTAAAAACTGACTCCCAAGCGGGCAGATCTTTAGAAATACCAACCGGAAAATATAAAGGGGCTTGCTCGGGAATATTTTCAGGCACGACTTTATTATTCTCAAAATCACCAAACCCCTTTGGCAATTTGACTTCCTCACGTCCGTAGACTAATCGATCGATTTTCTTTTCTAAAGCTAACTGTAAAGGCAAAATCGGAGTAATTTTTTTTATCGCCTCTTCATAAATAACTTTTTCCTCGGGCGCTGGCTCATAAAAAATTAAGTCACTATCCTTAAAATTATTTAATAACTCCTCTTGGCTTATTTCTCCTCTTTCGAATTTTTCTTTTTCTTGAATAAATTCTTCAATCACTACTTCGTCTTTAGAATTAATATATATATCTTTCTCTAGGACTGTTTGATAATAATCTAAAATACTTTTTAAACGCTCACTATCATATTTTTTAGAGTGGGCAATTTCTTTTTGCAGAATGTTATTTATTTCGGGAGAGAGATTGATATCCCCAGACGTCTGCTCCTCCTCAAATTTTCGATAATCAGCCGTTGGGTCCAGAGCGGCTATTAAATCATGACCAAGATTATTGTATTTATCGTTTAGGCGTAGGGCTGTTTCTTTCAACTCGTCTAAATACTTTTTTTTCTCTAGTATCTCCGAATCTAAGTCGCGTATTAATAGCCCGACCTCTCGTTCACTCTCCTGAGGTGACAAATCTTTTATTTTCTCGTGTGCCTTCAGAAGTAGGCCATTAGATTTAATCAACAATAATTTAATAATTTCTCCACGATTAATATTTTTATCAAAATATATACTTTGATAAAGATCTTCAAATTTATCCGCCTCTGCGGTTAAACACCGGGTCAATTCGGCATACTTTAAAAAAAGCAAATCAGCACTTTCTGGATTTTTACTAAATTTTTCGCCTATCTCAATAATTTTTTTGCCGATTCCATTATCAGTTTCCAACGACAAAAAGGAAATAAACCGATTGTCTTTCCCTGCAGAGCTACTTGATCCAGAAATAAATTTCTTGGTTCTATCAATTTCATTTATGTTCTCAGATGAAATAAAATTAATAAACTGTAATTGCTCACGAGTGCTGAAATTTGACAAGTCCAAACCAAATTCTTCTTCGATCCGATCTCGCAGCGGCAAACCAATTAATGTTTTATAGGTCAATTTTATCTTTTCTAAATCTTTAGGACTGTTATTCGCCACCGAATAGCCCTCTCTTTCTAAAATTAAATCTAAACTCAAACGTTTATTATTTTTTATATCAAAAAATGAATCAACTTCAAATAAGTTATTATATATAACCCCGACTTCCTTATTTAGTTGATTATAGTGAGAACCATTCAAAGTTTTTTGCTTAAAATATTCGGGCTCCTCTAAATTATTTTCATAGAGTAAGGGTAGCGGTGCCTCTTGCGCTAATTTGGCATCACTATATTTATCTTTCAAACGTAACCATTCTGATCTTTGATTATTTTGGCTTGTCGCCGCGATTTGCTGGCCACGAGTTTTAATAAAATAATTATTTGTTTCCTTTGTTTTTTTACAAATCAGCTCGCTTGCCTTATGGCCCACTTTTTGAAAACCAGCAACATTAGACAGACTGGCTAAATTTCTTAATAACTCTAAATTTTTTAACTGGTCAGAAATATTCTCTAACTTTTCGACATTTCCATCTAAATTATTTAGTAATGAATCAAATAAACCGATACCCATAGTAATTTGGTATCTCATGTCGACACTAACTTTTTCAGGATGATTATTAATTGTTATAATAAATTTTAATAAAATATCCGGATCAATCATATGAATATTCTGACCCCAATTGCTAATCGCTCCTAACAAATCATACTTAATTACTCCGTCGCCATCAAGTTTATTAATAATCGATTTGGCAAACAAATCACTAACTGTCTTGCCTTTGGATTCCTCCTCTCCATTTTTTTTGTTGGTTGTAAATACTTCAAATAAAAGAATATTGAGCAACTGTGTGTCGGCCGTACTTTGGTTTAAAATATCTAAAACTTTATCTACCTGTTCCTGGCTCCACGCACGTTGAAGATTATAGATGTTACCTTCCATATCTTCTTCCATGGCCAGATTTCTTAGGGATAGTATAAAATTATTTATAGTTTCTTTATTATCTTTATTATCGACTTTGTTACTCTTATCGCCTCCGTCATTAATTGAATTTTTACTCTCAAAATAATCATCAAAAAGCTGATTAATTTTAAGATTAATAGTCTTTCTGGATTGCAATGAATCTTCCTTTTCCTGATCATTCCCGGCCACTGGCCCATTAACTATATTGTTTTCCTTAAACATATATTTCTTTTAAAAACTTCCCTTGCGCTTTATTAATTCTTTCCTTAATTTCAATAAACTTCTTCCGATAAATCGACCGTTTATTAAAAACTAATTTTACTCTCTTTAATAATTCCCCCTTCTTCAATTTATCTAAATCAACGACCAGTTCCGGGCATTTTATAAATTCCGCAAAACTATAATTTCTTAAATCATAAGCGACACTAATTTCTGGTGTTCCGGCGCCAAAGGCCATCACTCCAGAATGAAGCATCATGCCGATAACTAAATCAAGCTGACCATAAACATATTTTTGCTCCGCTGGTTTTAAATCAACTACTTTTAAATTTTTTATTTTCATTTCAGGATATATATTTTTTTCTCCGGGATGATGCTTTAGGTAATATATTTCTACACCCATTCCTCCGAAACATCCGTATTCTTCAATAAAATATTCAGCCACGTCGCGATAAGAGCGCAAAATATCTTCACGCCATTTACCAAATCCGAGCCAACCGGAATAATTTAAATTCAAACCGATTTTTATTTTTTTATTTTTTTTATGTATACCTAATTTTTTCAAAACTGCCAAAACTGGTTTTTTCTTGCTCAGTAGCGCCGCGGGATCACCCACAACCTTAACTTTTGCCGTATTTATTCCATTTTTAATTAAAAATTCTTTTGTTTTAAAATCGCGCACGCCAACGGCCGATGCTTTACCGACTAAAGCCATAACGCTTTTAACCGCCTCACGACTTAAATTCGGTGCTCCAATTTCTTTAATATAACCGACGCCAAAAATAACTATCGGCGGCGTTAGCGCCTTAATAAATTCTAAACTATATGGCAAAAAGTACGAATAAATAATTCCGCCGCCGCCAATAACAACTAAATCGGCTTGATTAATTTCTTTCGCATCATTAAGCTCGCCCGTTTTTAAAAGTTGGACTGAATAGTCAACTATTTTACATCCCGGAAAATTAGCGCGCAATAACTCCTGGACCGCTAAAACAATAGCGACGTCACCTTTATTATTTTTATCCGCCACATGCAGATGCGCTATTTTTAGACAGTGGGGTTTCCACATATTATAAATCTAAACTCTTCTTAATTTTATTTAATAATTCTTCCGCCCTTTTTTCATTATGACCAAACTTCAAAAACCAATAAGTCGAAGTTCGAATGGCCGTCCAATTATAATAGAGATCGATTCGCGCCTGAAGTTTTGGACTCATTTTTATTCCAGTGGCGGTGAGATAGCTATGTAAAAATACTTTTGTCATGCGGGTGGCAAACTTTTGATCGCCGATCTTCATCATTATTTTATAGTCTAACTGTTGCGTAAACGAACCAAGATCGCGCGCGAAATCGCTCAAGCATAAATCCGTAAAATCAATTAAGCCAATTCTGTCCGGAGCGGTTTTAATAATATTTTCCGGATGGGCGTCGCCATGAATTAATTTTAATGCTTCTCCGGAATTAAAAAATTTTTCTTCTTCTTTAATAAAATAGGCGTATATTTTTTTTAAATCAGGGGTATATTTATCGCCATATCGTGCTGTCATTTCTTGAAAAATCATATCAACGCCTGGTACGACTGTGCGAATGCGTGAATTAAAAGGATTAAAGTTAGCTTCCGCTCCGGCCGGCAGGGCATGCAGTTTCGCAAATAACTCGGCCGTAGCTATCACGATTTCTTTAATCGCTTCTTTTTCTTTGTTTTTAATATAGTGAAGAAGATTTTCTCCCTTTAAAGCGCGGTAGAAGGTGCCATTAAATCCCTCAGAATAAAATAAAGGTCGCGGCAAATCAATGCCGTGACCCGGAAACTTTTTTTCCCACAAGTATTTAAGACCATCGTAAACATTTTCTCTTGGTTCGTCGCTATGTGAGGAACAAACAATAGGTACTTTTGTTTCGACACCATCACTCGTTAAAAAATAAACGTCGAAACCAATTACCACGTGATAAGTCGTCTCCCAAACCATTTCCTTATACGGTTTTATAGCGACCCGATCAATATCTTTAAAAAAAGGATAGAGCGGCAAGAGCTTTCTCTTAAAATAAGCTAGCACGAACGCCTCATCAAATAAATGTCGTATTTTATTCATATTGTTTCTGCCAATGTTTTTTCCAATGCTCTTCCCAAATCATTTTTTTAATTTTCAAATAATATCTTTCCGCTTCGATTTTTTTCTTTTTGGTTTTTCGGTCATTAAGCGAGCGGACACTTCGAATTAAATCTTCTAGGCCACGCTCAATATCGTCTGGGCTCCAAGCATAGGGACCAAAAATTTTAGAAAAGTCCCGAGCACTCGCCCACCAAAAAGTGCAGCTCGCTAGTCCTCTCGCCAGATGCCACCGATACCAATAATAATTTTTGTCTTTTTTATATTTATCTTCTAAACTCAGGGCCAAGTTAGCTAGTCGCCACAAATAAGTTTGAATTTTATTATTTTTGCTCTGCCAGAGGGCATAGACTTGACCGGCCTTAACTTCGCTTGGCGTCGACTCCCAAGAAGCGGGCCAAAGTTTTATTTTTTCCGCTTTCTTTTTCGCTATTTTATTAAACCAACTTGATAGTGTCATGGTTTTTATTTCCTTCATTTTGACAATTTTTTCCATTTCACCCGTCGGGTCTTCGTGTCGCAAGCCATAAAGCTCGGCGTCAGTCGCGCTCAAACAAACATTAGCAACCATCTCAGTCGTTTTTACTTTTGAAAGCGAAAGTAATTTATCTGGCGGATAGGCGTTAGATAATTCTCGCTGACGAAAAATAACCTTTAGTCCTGTTTCTTCATCAATATACAATCTTTCCAAGTCAGGCTTATTCTTCATATCACCGCTATAAGCAATTTCGTCTAAAATAATCCACTGGTAGCCTAATTTTTTTATAATTTTGGCGACTCCTACTGAATAGGCCATTTCCGGCAAGAAGAAGCCTGACGGCTTAAAGTTTTTGCCAAAAATTTTCTTAAGTATTTTTTCATTTTCTTTAATCTGACGAACAACTTCTCTTTCCGGGAGCAAAGGCAGAAAACCATGATAATAAGCCGAGCCGGTTAATTCAACCCGCCCTTTTTTAACTAAGAATTTAAGTCGATCAATAAATGATTTTTCTTTCCCATCTTCTAAACGCTCCAAAAGGCAGCCGCTCACGTTAAAAGTCATTTTAATATCGGGATGCTCTTCCAGCAAACGAATTAAACGCCAATAACTTTTATCGAGTGCTTTGCGAATATTATAAAACTCGGCATTGGCGGGCTGATAAAAATGTAAAAAATTTAGCCAAATCATATTTACTTTTAGTATTTAGCAACTTTATTATATAACTCAATATATTTTCGTGCCGGAATTTCCCAACTCGTCGAACGCTTCATGGCCCGCTTAACTAAACTCTCCCAAACTTTCTTATGCTTATAATTTTCGAGCGCCCGAATAACCGTAGCGTAAAACAAAGTTTCATCTTCTGTTTTAAAAGTAAAGCCGGTTCCCTTGCCGGTCGTGGGGTTAAAATCTTCGACCGTATCATAAAGTCCGCCTATTTCCCGTACAACCGGAATACAGCCGTAACGCATCGCAATTAATTGGTTAATTCCGCAGGGCTCATGATTGGAAGGCAACAAAAATAAATCCGCGGCGGCATAAAGCAAGCTTTCTTTTTTCTGATCAAAGGGCAGCCAAATAAGTTTCTCGGGATGTTTCTTTTGTAATTTTTTTATAGGCTGAATATATTCTTTATTGCCGTCACCTAAAAATACTAATTGGATATCTAACTTCAAAAGCATTTCAATAATTTTTAGTATTAAATTAAAACCTTTTTGAAAAGTCACGCGTGAGGTTGTACAAAGAATAGGAATGTCTTTATTGATCGGCAAGCCAATACTTTTTTGCAAGAACTTTTTATTATCACCTTTAGCGTTCAATTTATCAAATGAGTAACGGCGATACAAATCCTTGTCTCTCTCGGGATTATAGGTGTTATAATCAATGCCATTAATAATCCCAAATAAACGATTAGCGCGATTCTTTAAAATTCGATGTAAATCCTGACCGAATTTTTTAGTCATTATTTCCTCGCGGTATTGTTCACTAACCGTATTAATAACATCAGCCGATAAAATCGCGCGCTTAGCAAAATTTATATCCTCAAGACGCGGGTCGCTTAAATGAGGGATGCGACTACGTCCATAATCTTTACGCTCGGGTGGTATTTCCCACCAATTATGACCAAGTTGAAAAATTAAATTGTGAATCGTAAATACTGTTTTGGCTTTCTTTAAAGTTTTTGAATAGCGAAAATCTGTTTTTAAATAATATGGAATTAGGCCTGTTTGCCAATCATGGCAATGAATAATATCGGCTTGATACTTAAGAAGGGATAATAATTTTAAAGCCGCGACATTAAATACTAAAAAACGCGCATTCTCATGAACAGAACCGTAAATCCTTTTGTGCCGCGAAAAAAAATTCGTATTTTCAATAAAATATACCGGCAAATCTTTCATCAAATAACCGCGCCAATAATTTACTCTGATTGTTTCTTGCGAATTTAATTTTAAATTAACATTTTCAAAAATTAATTCTAATTTATATTCTGACTTACTTATTGTTTGCCCGTATAAGGGCGTAATTAAAATTACTTCATGACCTAATCTTTTTAGAGCTTTAGGCAAACTGCGACTCACATCGCCAAGACCGCCCGTTTTGGAAAACGGAGCAATTTCAGAAGCGATATGAACAATTTTTAATGTTTTGGACATAATCTAAAACTCAAACCGCAGATAGCGACCGCGAGGGCGTCCGCCGCATCGTCCGGTTTTGGTAATTCTTTTAAATTAAGAATAAGTTTAACCATTTTTTGGACTTGTAACTTAGAAGCTTGGCCATAAGCAGAAACAGCTGATTTTACTTGGGATGGCGTATAATCAATAATCACTAATTTGTTCTGTTTTAAAGTTAAAAGAATAACGCCTCGTGCCTGACCAACGATTAGGGCTGTGCGCACATTTTTATTAAAAAATAATTGTTCAATGGCGGCTAAATCTGGTTTATATTTTTTTATAACTTTGTCGAGTTCACGGTGTAAAATTTCTAGACGTGATATAAGATCTAATTTAGAATCAGTTTTAATTGAACCATAAGCCAGGCAAGTTAATTTACTTCCTTCTGATTTAATGACACCATAGCCAGTATCGGCGATTCCGGGGTCAATCCCTAAAATAATTTTCGCCATAGAAAACGGCTCTATTATAATAAATTAGTGTAGTAGTCGCTCACATCTTCGTTCGCTTCCAGTTCTTCCATAAACTTATCAATTTTTATTTTTTCCTCGGCCGGCGCTTCGATCTTTTCTTTAGCCACATATTCAATTTCGGCTGATTCAACCTTCAAACCTTTTGTTTCTAAAAAATCTTTAATTTTTTGCAGATCTCTTATCTCCGTATAAACCGTAATTCCCTCTTCTTCTTTTTGGAAATCAGATATATTTTGATCAATTAATTCCAATTCTAATTCTTCATTGCTCATTTTTTTTGCCTTTATCTCCTCGCTGGCAATTCTAATAACTCCTAATTGGGAAAAATTCCATAAAACTGCACCGAAGGCGCCACCAATTTTTGAAAATGAATGACGCACGGTTGAGCCACTTCTATTTTTATTGTCCGTTAGGCACTTAACAACAACTTGTACGCCTGGCGGAATTATTCCTTCATAAAATAATTCTTCAACCGCTGCGCCAGCTAATTCGCCCGTTCCTTTTTTGATAGCGCGCTCAATATTATCTTTGGGCATGCTCGAATCTCGCGCCCTATCAACCGCAGCGCGCAAAGAAGGATTAGCATTAGGGTCGCCACCCTTTCTCGCCGCAATCGTTATAATATTAGCGAGTTTAGTAAAAATAGCGCCGCGTTTAGCGTCGACCAATTCTTTTTGGCGGTGGGTTGTGGCCCATTTTGAGTGTCCAGACATAAAATATATTCTTAAATAATCATTTTTATCCTACCGTAAATTGAAATAAAAATCAAGATGAATTATAATAAAAACATAAG
>Ga0247841_10004740_pt1 | contig 22907 bp, 16 predicted proteins | sample LaCruzMarch2015__2_FD_192410 | JGI IMG/M metagenome (GOLD analysis project Ga0247841, IMG submission 192410) | Freshwater microbial communities from meromictic Lake La Cruz, Castile-La Mancha, Spain - LaCruzMarch2015_18m | ecosystem: Environmental > Aquatic > Freshwater > Lake | place: Spain... | reverse complement strand
TCTTACACCCGTCGGTCTGCTACCACTTGCTGTAGGGGGTGTCGACATTAGAATGCTTGTTAAGGGGGCAAAATCAATGGAGGAGATCACCAGAACCAATGATGATGCTGGTTCGAATCCTGCACTCCTTTATGCTGCTGCCCGAAATTTACTCCTTAGAAACGGAAAATCCATTGAAATTATGGTTGGATTCACGCCCAGGCTTCACTTCTTCTCTGAATGGTGGAAACAGCTGTACGGTGAAAGTGAGGGAAAAGACGGGAAGGGAATATTCCCTGCTTCAGTCGATCTTACCACTGATCTTCATTCCATGGGGCAATATATCCAGGATGGCCAGAGAATTATCTTCGAGACCATTATCTCGGTAAAATCGCCAAAGGGAAAAGTTACAATACCACTTGAAAAAGATGACTCTGATCAGCTTAATTACCTGGCAGGAAGAAGATTGTCGGAAGTAAACTATAATGCTGAAGCAGGTACTACAATTGCACATAGCGATGGTAATGTTCCGATAATTACACTAACCATACCTGAACTTAATGAATATTATGTAGGTCAGATGATATACTTCTTCGAGATAGCATGTGCTGTGAGCGGTTACATACTTGATGTAAATCCATTCGATCAGCCTGGGGTGGAAGCTTACAAAAAGAACATGTTTGCCCTCCTTAATAAACCGGGTTTTGAGGAGGAAGGAAGGCGCTTAAGGGAAAGAATTTAGGATTTTACTATAAACTCATCACCTCGTAAATATTAATGCACTTATCAAAAATGAAAAACTCAGGAACTTTTTTTGCTGCAGCTTTTTTTACTTTAGCCCTGGCTGTTTTGCCCGGCTGTAAGAAATGGAATGAAACCGGTACCGGTTCTATCCGCATTGTGACAAATGAAGGGGGACAAACCCTCGGATATGACACAACCTCCGGTGTTAAATTATTAACCGACAAAGGATTCGCTTTCAAGGATCTTAACAAGAACGGGGCTCTCGATGTTTATGAGGATTGGCGTCAGAGTTCAGAATTAAGGGCCAGGGATCTGGCTTCAAAAATGAGTGTTGAGCAGATTGCAGGTCTTATGCTTTACAGCGGCCATCAGTCGGTCCCTTCCGGAAATACCCGGTTTGGGGCCAGTACATATAACGGAAAATCATATAAGGAAAGCGGTGCTAAACCATCTGATCTTAGCGACCAGCAGATTAAATTCCTTACAAATGATAATCTCCGGCATGTGCTTATCACCACAGTTGAAAGTCCCGAAGTAGCAGCCAATTGGAACAACAAGGTTCAGGCTTTATGCGAAGGGATAGCACTTGGAATACCCTCAAACAACAGTTCCGATCCACGACACAGAGCAGTATCAAACGCGGAGTATTATGTAGGATCGGCAGGACAGATATCGATGTGGCCCGGTTCGCTGGGGCTGGCCGCAACTTTCGACAATACGGTAGTCAAAAAATTTGGTCAGGTAGCAGCCAAAGAATACCGCGCCCTTGGTATTGCAACAGCACTTTCGCCACAGATCGACCTTGCAACAGAACCACGGTGGAGCAGGTTTAACGGCACTTTTGGGGAGAACCCCCAGATGACAGCCGATATGGCCAGGGCATATGTCGACGGTTTTCAGACATCCGAAGGCGCTGATGCTATTGCTGAGGGATGGGGATATTCAAGCGTGAATACAATGATCAAACATTGGCCAGGAGGGGGACCGGAAGAAGGTGGCCGCGATGCCCACTTCTCATATGGAAAATATGCCGTTTACCCCGGAAATAACCTCGCTGATCACCTTATACCTTTTACCGAAGGTGCCCTGAAACTTGAAGGTGAGACTAGAATGGCCTCTGCAGTAATGCCTTATTATACAATATCATATGGAGTCGACACAAAGAATAAGGAAAATGTAGGCAATAGCTTCAACAGTTATATCATAAACGACCTGCTTAGAGGTACCTATTCATTCGATGGAGTTGTCTGCACCGATTGGGGGGTCACAAAAGATGAAACAGCTGTCGATGGTTTCGGAACCACATGTTGGGGTGTAGAGACCCTTACAATCGCTGAACGTCACTATAAGGTCTTAATGGCAGGAGTTGATCAATTTGGCGGAAACAATGATGCCGGCCCTGTAATTGAAGCCTACAATATGGGAGTAAAGGAACACGGAGAGGAATTCATGAGGGCAAGAATGGAAAAATCGGCAGTCCGTCTTCTTAAAAACATTTTGAGAGTAGGGCTCTTTGAGAATCCATACCTCGATCCTGCCACTACGGCTAAGGTTACTGGTAATGAAGAATTCATGAAAGCAGGATATGAAGCGCAGACTAAATCGGTCGTGTTGCTGAAAAACAACAATAAATCGCTGCCGGTTGAAAAACAGAAAACCGTATATATACCCAAGAGGAACACGCCCGCAGGCAGAAACTTCCTTGGAGGAACCACTCCTTCTTCCGTTCAGTATCCGGTAAATATCGACATTGCGAAGAAATATTTCAATGTAACTGAGAACCCCGGGGAGGCCGATTTTGCTCTCGTTGTTATCAGGAGTCCTGAAACAGGGTCAGGATATGATAAATCAGAGGTGGCAAAGGGAGGCAATGGATATTTTCCCATCAGCCTTCAATATGGAGCATATAAGGCGACTGAAGCCCGCGAAACAAGTATTGCGGGTGGCGACCCTCTTGAGAACTTCACAAACAGGACATACAGGAACAAGACAACAACAGCAACAAACATCAGCGACCTGACTATGGTTCTTGATGCCAGAAAAATCATGAAGGACAAACCGGTAATTGTTGTTGTAAACGTCGCAAAACCAATGATATTCAATGAATTTGAAAAAGAATCAAGTGCAATTCTTGTTACTTTCGACGTTCAGGATCAGGCGATATTCGACGTACTTACAGGGGTAGTTGAGCCATCAGGTTTATTACCCTGCCAGATGCCGGCAGATATGAAAACAGTTGAGACACAAAATGAGGATGTTCCATTTGATATGACATGCCATGTTGATACTGACGGAAATACCTATGATTTTGGTTTCGGGCTTAACTGGAATGGAGTAATTAAAGATGCACGTACAGAAAAGTACAAGAAGACTTCTAAATAATCATCATGATTCAGGAGTTGAACAAAGATTTTAATAAAAGGAGGCCGATAGCCTCCTTTTATTTTTTAAAAACTAAAGTTTAAACTTCCTGATAAAATCATTTATTACTTCAGTCAGATCAGGCTTTCCGATTTCCTGAAGATCATAGTATACCCTTGTATTGGGTTTTTTGATATTAATAATCCGGTTAAGGTCGATTGGAGTAGCAATTATTACGCTGTCGCAATCTGTATTATTAATTGTTTCTTCCAGATCTTTGAGTTGTTGTTCACCATATCCCATAGCTGGTAATAAGCTTCCTATACCCGGATAAAGTCTGAATGTTTCGCTTAGTCTGCCAACGGTGTAAGGTCGGGGATCAACAAGTTCAGCTGCTCCGAATTTACGGGCAGCAACAACACCGGCTCCGAGTTTCATTTCACCATGAGTGAGTGTAGGGCCGTCTTCAACAACCAGAACACGTTTTCCCCTTATCAGTGAATAATCATCAACTTTTATTGGTGAAGCACCATCAATAACTAATGCACCGGGGTTCACTTTCTGGATATTATCCCTTACTGTCTGAATATCGTCAGGTGCCGAACTATCCATCTTGTTTATAACAACAACATCGGCAATTCGCAGGGTTACCTCTCCGGGATAATACTTCAATTCATGACCTGCCCTGTGGGGATCGGTAACAGTAATCATCAGGTCGGGTTTATAGAAGGGGAAGTCATTATTACCTCCATCCCAGAGAATTACATCACAGCCTGAAGGGTCCTTTTCAGCAGCACGCAATATGGCTTCATAATCTACGCCAGCATAAATAACATTTCCACGAACTACATGAGGTTCATATTCTTCCATCTCCTCAATAGTGCATTTATGAAGCTCAAGGTCCTTTACTTCGGCAAAACGCTGTACCTTCTGGGCATTAAGGTCGCCATAAGGCATTGGATGTCGTACTGCAACAACCTTTAGTCCTTTCTCCATAAGGAGCTCGATTACCTTTCTTGAAGTCTGACTTTTCCCACAACCTGTCCTGATAGCACCCACTGCTATAACAGGCTTTGTACTTTTTACCATAGTATCGGCAGGTCCTAGCAGGATGAAATTTGCACCTGCAGCATTAACAATGGCACCAGTTGACATTACCTTATGGTAGGTAACATCGCTGTACGAAAATACACAATCTGAAACATTATATTTTTTTATAAGTTCAGGCAGGTTATCCTCTCCGAAAACCGGAATACCTTCGGGATACAATTTACCGGCAAGTTCCTTCGGATATTTCCGGCCATCGATGTCGGGAATCTGGGCTGCAGTGAATGCAACAACGTTATAACTGTCATTATCCCGGTAATAGGTATTGAAATTGTGAAAATCCCTGCCTGCTGCACCAATAATGATGACATTTTTTTTAGACATAAAAACCTCCTTGATTTTTTTGTGTTTTATTAGAAAATTATTTCCATTTTAAAATGAATGAACAAATGTATAATTTGCATACATGAAAACCGAACAAAAACAGGTATTTTTAAAATTCCTGTTTTTGTCTATTAATATGCTTAATTACAATTATTTAAACTACCTTGCCATGGCTTTCAAAAACATGTTAAAGAAAATGTTTTTGTAACTTCGGCTATATCATAAATTCTTTGTACTATTATAGCATAGAATGAATGTACTGGCTCATATATATCTTTCGGGTGATTCTGAGAAAATAATCATCGGGAATTACATTGGTGATTATGTAAAGGGCCGCGATTATCTTAAATATCCTGAGCTCGTAAGGAAAGGTATCATCCTTCACAGGCATATAGACGGATTCACCGACCGTCATCCCGTTGTGCACAGAAGCAAGATTTATTTTACAAGGAAATATCATAAATATTCTGGAGTAATAACCGACATAATATATGATCATTTCCTTACTAAGGAGTGGGACTTTTTTTCCCGCAGACCTCTTGAAAGCGTAACCTATAACTTTTACAGGGCACTTGTTAATAATTACGAAATAATGCCCGACAAGGTTAGGGAAATGATGCCATTTTTTATAATTAACAACTGGATAGAATCATATCAGACCACCAGGGGTATTAGAAACGTACTTAGCACCCTTAGCAAACACTCGTCACTTCCAAAGGAGACACGTTTTGCCATGCATGCTCTCAAAAAAAACTATTATGCACTTCAGGATGATTTCATGGAATTTTTTCCTCAGCTGATCGACTATTGTGAAAAGGATTTTGGCGTTGAGATCTCTCACAGGATTACTATCCCATTCTGATCAGACAAGATATTCGGTTCTGCTGGCATCAAGCCTCAGAAAAATAAACAAAAGAATAGTGAACCCCCACAGGGAACTGCCTCCATAGCTTAAAAAAGGCAAAGGGATACCAATAACAGGTACTAGTCCAACAGTCATCCCGATGTTAATAAAGACATGTACGAACAAAATTGAGATCACCCCATAGCCATAAATCCTCGAAAATGCCGATCTCTGCCGCTCGGCCAGAAAGACAAGCCTTAACAGAAGCGTAAGATACACACCTATAATCAATACTGATCCCAGGAATCCCCACTCCTCACCTACGGTACAGAAAATAAAATCAGTACTCTGTGCAGGAACAAACTTAAACTTGGTTTGGGTACCCTGAAGATAACCCTTTCCAGCAAAACCACCTGAACCAATCGAGATTATTGACTGGTTTATATTATATCCTTTCCCGTGCTTATCCGACTTGATTCCGAGTAAGATTTCAATTCGTTGCTTTTGATGTGGCTTTATAATATTATTAAAACTATAATCGACAGTATTCACAAAGAATACACTTCCTGTGAGAAAGAGATAGATAACCATCACTACCACAGCCTTTTTTTTATATATATAGTAAGAAAAAACCGCCCCTGACAATAAAAGAGCAGTAAATATTACAAGTTCTGTGCCGAGAAATTTAAGAAAATATAAATCGAGGAAGTAAATAATAACCATTATTGCAATAAGGATTGTTGATCCTGTCAGGCAAAGTTTCCACTTCCGGGTAATAAAATAAAGCAGGATTACTGCCACTGCAATCAAAGAAATAGTAAGATAGATGTTGTTGAAGAGCAGGGTCAGGAAAAAAAGAATTATTGCCAGCAAACCCGAAACAAAGATATAGGGACTCATTCCCTCTCTGAAAAGCACAATAAACAGGGCAAAGAAAACAATCATCGACCCCCAGTCGGGTTGCAAGTAAGTGAGCAGCGCCGGTAGTAGTATTATTGCCAGAGCAGGAACCAACACATCCATTCTCATTGGGCCATGTCGCTTGTTGCTCAGAAAGGATGCAAGGGCTAATGTCGTCCCAAATTTTGCAAACTCAGAAGGCTGAAGACTAAACCCGGCAAATTCAAACCACGACTTTGCTCCGTTTATCTCCTTTCCGAATATAAGAACAAGAATCAGCAGGAAGATTGTTGCTCCATAGATAACCCACGAGAAGAATAAGTAGAACCGGTTATCAATTGTGGCTACGAAGACAGCAATAACCAGGGTTGCAACAATCCAGATAAATTGTCTGCCGTACCTCTGGGAAAAATCAAAGATGCTCGATCTCTCTTCGCTGTAAACAGCTGCATAGATATTTATCCATCCTGCTATTATCATGAATAAAAACAGGACAATTGAAATCTTGTCAATACTATTCCAGATATTAATGCTCCGCCTCACGTTTAATAAACTTTTCTTCCAGGTTTAATTCAAGTATTTTTTGTTCAAGGGCTTTGTTACCAATTGAGTCCCTGAGATATTTTTCGATCATAAGACTGGCAACGGGAGCCGCATAAGCTGCACCTGCGCCCGCATTCTCAACATACACGGCAATTGCAATCGTGGGATTATACTTTGGGGCAAAGGCGATGAAAACGGAATGTGAATCACCATGTGGATTCTGTGCTGTCCCAGTCTTTCCGCAGATTATAATATCCTTTAATGCCACAGTCCTAGCAGTACCTCCTCCCCCGTTTACAGCTGCTTCCATGCCCTCAATTATTCTGTCAAAATTAGCGGGATCGATTGTTATTCTATGCTTGTCGGTGAATCGTTTGTTAATTGGATTATCCTTTCCAACAGCTTTAACAATATGAGGAGTATAGTAATATCCCCTATTTGCAATTGCAGCAGTCATGTTTGCCATCTGCAGGGGTGTTGTTCCTATTTCACCCTGGCCAATAGCAAGAGAGATCACCGAGAGGGCCCTCCATCCGTTTTTGCCATGATACCGGTCATAATATGATACTGATGGAATAAAACCTGCGAGTTCATTAACAAAATCTGTCCCCAGTTTACTTCCAAATCCAAATTGGTTCAGGTACGATTTCCATTGGGTATAAGCTTCGGGTACGGAATGATATTTGGGATTTTCCAAAACACGCCGGAAAGCCTGGCAGAAGTATGAATTGCAGGAATGCATTATTGCTCCTTCAAGACTTAGCGGAGAGTCATGGACGTGACATCCAACAAATAGGTAACCTTTATTGCAACTAAACCTTGTTTCATCACTTATTACTCCCTCCTGCAAGGCTATGAGACCGTTAATAGGCTTAAAAGTTGAACCTGGCGGATAAGATGCCATCAAAGCCCGGTTGAAAAGTGGTTTTACCAGGGTATCACCCTGAAGTTTGGCAAAATTCTCTGACCGAATCCTTCCAACAAGCAGGCCGGGATCATATGTGGGTGCAGATACCAGTGCAAGCACTTCCCCTGTTTGTGGCTCAATGGCGACGATGCTTCCTCTCTTATTCTGCATAAGAAGTTCCCCGTATTCCTGGAGTTTAATATCGAGACTTGAGGTCAGATCTGCTCCCTGTACAGCAACAGTGTCCATTTTTCCATTAGCATATGAGCCTTTAATGCGGCTATATACGTCTACCAGAAAGATCTTAACTCCCTTTTTACCACGCAGAATCTTTTCATAGGATTCTTCAATACCGCTCTTGCCAATGTAGTCGCCGGGCTTATAATAAGCATCCTTTCTGATAACATTGTCGTCTACTTCACTCACATAGCCCAAAACATGGGCTCCGACCGACCTTGAATATTTTCGTAAAGTACGCGGCTGCACATAAAACCCGGGGTAGAGAAACATTTTTTCCTGAAACCTTGCATAGTTCTGATCTGATATCTGTTTCAGGAAGACAGAAGGTGCACGCTTTGAATAATTCATAGCTGTCTTCATCTGTTTCCGGAACAGTTCACGTGAAATTCCCAGAAGGTTACAAAATCCTGTTGTATCAATATTTTTTGAGGTCTGGGCAGGAACAACCATGATATCATATGCTGCCTGGTTATAAACAATAAGTTCTCCATTCCTGTCGTAAATAAGTCCGCGGGCAGGATATTGAGTTACATACCTGAGTACATTATTGTCGGCAGAAAGCCTGTAAGAATCCGTAACAACCTGTATTATAAATAAACGGATAACGAGGCCCATGGCAGAAATAATAATAAGGGCCATGACAACATATTTCCTGTTAATGAATGGATCTTTCATTGTTTTCCGGTTACTTTCCTTTTCTGTAATATTCAAACAAAAGGATAAAAGACAATGAAAAGACCGAGCTCATTATGACCCGTAACATGGTCCTGAAAAAATCCTGAAAGCGAAATACTTCAATATAAAAAAGAGCCGCGTGGTGAATAAGTACAATGAATGCAGCATATATGAAGAACCAGCGAAAACCGTAGGTCTGCATAGAGGGGCCTGACCCGGGTTCGTAACCATCTCTGGGAGAAATTATCCTGAGAATATTCGGACGCATAAATCCGGCAAATACTGTCGCAAAAGCGTGCATTCCGGGTGAAAGGGAGAAAAAATCAACTATTAAGCCGGTAAGAAACGAAATTAACAGCAATAGCCACCCGGGGATCTCAAAGGGAAGCAGTAGAATGAATAACAGGTATATGTACGGATTCACAAATCCGCTGAACTGTATATTGTTGAATACCAATACCTGGAACAACATAAGCAGAACGAACAGCAGACTTAATTTTATGGTTCTGTTGATCATTTAAATAGTTTTTCGAGGTCCAGTTCCTCAGTTTTCTTCAGGCTGCCAATAATATCAACGTAATGGAGCTTTTTAAAATCGGTTGAAAGTGCGACTCTGATCTTATAGAAATCGCCACCAACTTTTTCATATTCGCTCACTGTTCCAACAAGGGTCCCTTCAGGAAAAATTGCCGAATAACCTGTTGCCTCAATGGTATCTCCCAAATTTACGACAACATGTTGTGGAATTTCACTCAAAACGGCATAACGGTAGTCGTGGCCATCCCAGCTCAGCGACCCAAAATATCCATTGGCCCTGATCCTGGTACTCAACTTAAAATCTACGTTGATTAATGACATGGCAATTGAATAGTTCTCTGAGCATCCTACAATAACCCCTGCCACCCCGAATTGGGAAGTTACAGCCATATCAACCTTTATGCCATGCCGGTAACCCTTGTTGAGGGTGAAAAAATTCTTCTGCCTGTTTACCGAGTTATTGACCACTTCAGAAGCAGTATAATTATACTTCTGGTTAAATATAGTGTCGGTGAATGATGAAAACCCCGGGTTAAAATCAGGGATCATTCTTTCCATTCGGTTTCTCAGGGCTACATTCTCGGCAAGAAGCTTTTCATTTACCTCCTGAAGATTCAGATAAGAACGTCCGTTGCTGATCCTGCTTTCCAGGCCTCTCGTAATTCCTCTTACACTGTTTCCAATTCGTGCATTGTGATAATGATTTCCCGTCGCGAGCAAATAAACCGCTATACCTTCAAGAAACAGAAAGAATATAAGATTACTGAATCTGGCCAGAAAATTTAGCAGGTTCCTCATTAACCCGTTTTATTATCTCATCAGGAATTGAAATTTCTCAACATTCTTAAGAGCAACGCCTGTACCTCGGGCAACAGCATGCAACGGATCTTCGACAACATTGAAGTTTATGTTAATCTTATCAGTTAACCTTTTGTCGAGTCCCCTGAGCAAAGCGCCTCCCCCTGCCAGATAGATACCTTTGTTGACAATGTCGGCATACAATTCAGGCGGTGTAAGCTCCAGAACACTAAGCAACGCTGCTTCTACCTTCGACAAAGATTTATCAAGACAATAAGCTATTTCCTGATATGAGATCGGAATCTCAATCGGTAGTGCTGTCATAATATTCGGTCCCCTAACCACAAAGTCGGCTGGTGGATTTTCAATATCGGGCAGAGCTGCACCAACGGCAATCTTAATATCTTCGGCAGTTCTTTCTCCTATCTTTATGTTGTGCTGATGCCTCATATACGCCTGAATATCAGCCGTAAAACCATCACCGGCTATCCTTATCGACTTATTACAAACTATCCCACCAAGTGCAATTACTGCTATCTCAGTTGTTCCCCCACCGATGTCAACAACCATGCAACCTTCTGGTGCTTCAACGTCGAGGCCTATCCCGATGGCGGCAGCCATAGGTTCATAAATCATATAGACATCACGGCCCCCGGCATGTTCCGAAGAGTCACGTACAGCTCTGATCTCAACCTCTGTACTCCCGGAAGGAATACATACTACCATTTTAAGGGATGGAGAAAAAAGTCGGGGCCCCTTTGTTATCATTTTTATCATCCCCCTTATCATTAGTTCGGCAGCATTGAAGTCAGCGATCACTCCGTCGCGTAAAGGCCTGATGGTCTTTATATTTTCGTGAGTTTTGCCATGCATCTGCCTGGCTGTTTCACCGATAGCGATCAGCTTTCCTGTATTTTTATCAATTGCCACTATCGATGGCTCGTCAACTACTACTTTGTCATCATGAATAATGATGGTGTTTGCCGTTCCAAGATCAATTGCGATTTCCTGTGTTAAAAAAGAAAATAAGCCCATTATTTATGTTGATTAATTAATTTCAGTGTTTAAAATGTCTTTTACCTGTTAATACCATGGCCATACCGTTGGCGCTACAATAATCTATTGAATCCTTATCCCTTACCGATCCGCCCGGTTGTACAACAGCGGTTACCCCTGCCTTATGCGCAATCTCCACACAATCAGCAAAAGGGAAAAATGCATCAGACGCCATCACGGAGCCCTTAAGATCGAATCCGAACGAGTTTGCTTTTTCGATTGCTTGTCTTAGTGCATCAACTCTCGATGTCTGACCTATTCCACTGGCGCAAAGCTGATTGTTCTTTGCCAGAACAATTGCATTCGATTTACTATGCTTAACTAAAATGTTGGCAAAAACAAGGTCATCAAGTTCCTGCCTTTCAGGCGCCCTGGTTGTAACCGGCTTCATATCATCCCTAACCTCGGTACTTAAGTCTTTTTGCTGCCATAATACTCCGTTCAGCAATGAACGGAACATGTCTGATCGGGATGATGATTCTTTCCTGAGAAGTATCATCCTGTTTTTCTTTTGTTTAAGAATCTCAAGAGCCTTTTCTGAATAATCAGGGGCAATAATTATCTCAAAGAAAATTTTATCAATATCAACGGCAGTTTCTTCGTCGACAGATACATTTGTGGCAATCACGCCGCCAAAAGCTGATACAGGGTCACAAGACAAAGCAGCCTTCCAGGCTTCAGTTGCATCATCCCTTGAAGCAGCACCACAGGCATTGTTGTGCTTTATAATCAGATAGGTTGTCGACTTAAATTCATCAATAAGACTTACCGCTGCATCAATATCGAGAAGGTTGTTATACGAAATTTCCTTTCCGTGAAGCTTGTCGAACAACTTGTCGGGGTTGCCGAAGAAAATACCTTTCTGATGAGGATTCTCACCATACCTGAGATTATAAACCTGGTCTATGCTCTCCCTGAAAGCGTTAACGGATGTGTCGCGGTTGAAGTAATTGAAAATTGCTGTGTCATATCCTGATGATGTCTGAAATGCAACTGTGGCATACAGTTTTCTCTCACTCAGCGAGGTGACTCCCTGCTTTTCATTAAGTATTGAAAGAAGTGAGCCATAATGGGTTTTCCCGGGTATTATAACAACATCATTGAAGTTTTTGGCTGCAGCTCTTATAAGAGAAATGCCACCGATATCGATCTTTTCAATAATTTCATCCCCGTCAGAAGTTGATTTCACTGTTTCTTCAAAAGGATAGAGATCAACAATGACAAGGTCAATCTCGGGAATCTTGTATTCTGAAAGCTGACGGAGATCCTGACTGTTTTCCCTGCGCGCAAGTATTCCTCCAAAAACCGAAGGATGCAGGGTCTTAACCCTCCCTCCCAGAATCGAAGGATAAGTAGTAAGATCCTCGACCTTTTCAGCAGGAATCCCCAGCCCTGTTATATAAGAGTATGTTCCCCCGGTGGAATATATTTTAACTCCAAGCCTGTGAAGGCTTGTGACAATTTCGTCGAGGCCTTCCTTTCCATAAACTGAAATAAGTGCGCTCCGAATTTTTTTATCGCTCATTTTATGGTGTTTACAATGACTTTATGAACTATTTTTGAGGCGGTTAAAAATAGCTATTTTTTTATTAACCGCATACATAATAATTACCGATTATAAGTAACGAGGGTTAAATGAAATTTTCAATGATCCTGTTATTAATGATTTTTGTATATTTGGAAAAAATTAATGTTACTCTAAAATTCCGGGAATGTTTTTTAAACTTCTGAAAGAAGGATTTGTATTTGCTTTCAATTCTGTAATAGTAAACAAGTTGAGGACTTTCCTTTCATTGTTTGGGATTACGATAGGCATATTTTCAATTATTTCGGTCTTTACTGTACTTGACTGGATGGAGAAATCAATCCGCGACAGTATTTCTACCCTTGGCGACAATGTGATATATGTCGACAAATGGCCATGGGGCTTTGATACAAATTTAAAATGGTGGGATATTATAAAATGGCCTGCCATTTCTAATGATGATTACCAGTCAATACTGAACAAGTCGACCAAGACAGCAGCAACCTGTCTGTATGTTGTTCAGCCAAAACAGTTAAAATACAGGAAAAATATTGCAACCGATGCTAACATCTGGGCTGCCACTTATGATTTTGTGAACATAAGGTCTTTTGAAATTGAGAACGGGAGATATTTTTCCCCTGAAGAAGCTGCATCCGGAAAAAATGTTGCCATACTTGGAGCAGTTATGGCCGACAGGCTCTTCGAGAAGGCTAACCCGGTTGGAAAACAGGTAACAATTGCCGGTAAAAAGGCCACTGTAATCGGTGTTTTTAAGAAGGAAGGCAAGGGTGGAATAAGCGATTCCGGCATGGATGAGAATACACTTGTTCCTCTCAGCTATGGAAGAACATTTATTAATATGAAGAATAACTTCCTTGATGCTACAATAATGATTAAGGCGAAAGAGGGAGTCTCGGTACAGGAACTCTCCGATGAAACCATAATGATACTCAGGGCAGCCCGCAGGCTTCAGCCTGATGAGATCAATAACTTTTCAATTAACAGGGCAAGTCTTATCTCCAAGAGCTTCGACGGGGTCTTTGCAGGAATAAATGTCGGAGGCTGGGTAATCGGAGGATTTGCTATCCTTGTCGGGGGATTCGGAATAGCTAACATAATGTTCGTTTCAGTCAGGGAGAGGACAAACATTATTGGAATACAAAAGGCACTTGGAGCCAAAAGATTTTTTATTCTTCAGCAGTTTCTTGTCGAATCTGTTTTACTCTCGGTAATAGGTGGATTGCTGGGAGTCTTTATGATCTTTCTTACAACACTTGTAATTAATTACCTGTACGACCTGAACATGTATCTTACCCTGGCAAATACTATCCTTGCCATAATGATCTCAGGCATAATAGGTGTTGTTGCAGGATATGCTCCGGCATATTCCGCTTCGAAGATGAACCCTGTTGAAGCCATTGGATACTCATTCTGATCTGACCATATTCTGATCGATCCACTGCGTAAGGCTGACAAACTGCTCAACACTAAGCTGTTCTGGTCTTAGGTTGAAATCAGCATAATCGTCGCGTTTAAGTTCAAAAGCTGCCCTTACAGAGTTGCGTAACATCTTTCTGCGTTGGTTAAAGCTGGCCTTAACGACCCTTAAAAAAAGTGCCTCATCGCAGTCGAGATGATTCACATCATTCCTGATAAGGCGTATTACACCCGATTTTACTTTCGGGGGAGGCAAAAATACGTGTTCGTTAACTGTAAACAGATATTCTGTAGTATAAAATGCCTGAAGCAGAACACTCAGAATGCCATAAGTCCTTGAACCTGGGCCGGCACAAATTCGTTCGGCAACCTCCTTTTGAAGCATTCCGCAGATCTCAACTACTTTATCGCGGTGCTGAAGCACCTTAAAGAAAATCTGCGATGAAATATTATATGGGAAATTACCAATTATCCCCATTTTACCAGTGAAGAATGAATCAAGGTCGAGTCTTAGAAAGTCACCTGTTAATATATTTTCAAGACCCGGGATATGTGTTTTCAGGAAATCGACCGATTCACTGTCGATTTCAATAACCCTGAAATCATTAAATCCCCTCTCAATGAGAAAGTTCGTCAGAATCCCCATTCCGGGTCCTATCTCAAGTACGGAATCATAACCTTCTCCAGTCAGAGTTTCAGATATCAGGCGAGCAATCGATTCATCTTTCAGAAAATGCTGTCCCAGTTCTTTCTTTGGCCTTACCTTCTCCATTCTCATCTTATTATCCTTTTAAAACACTCCGGTTAAAAACGAATCGGGAAGCTCACTGGTGAGCAGAGCACCATCAGCAACTAAATCTGAAGCAGATCCCTTCCGTATTTTCTTCCGATTGGCAGTTTGAGCGATTCGAGAAAAACTATCAGACGCTTAAGTACATTATAATAAAGTGTGATGAAGAGGAATGCGATCATCATCCAGATTACAATAACATTGAAAACAAGGGTTCCTATCCCGACGTTTCCGATTTGTTTGTAAGGGGCGAAGAAATGAGCCCTGCCGTATTTGGAGCCTGGCTTCATGAATACAGGATCTGCCTTCTGAATAAACCTGCTTCCTGCATCATAAATCTTACCTGTATTAAGTCGGTTTAATACAATATTAGCAAGGCCTTCATTATAGTTTTCTGATTTAATCTTAAGAAACTCATCTTCACCCATCTTTCCTGCTATACCTTCATATAAGACATTACGCTTCTCAGTGAGTTCCCTGTTTTTTATTCTTAAAACTATCTTAAGGCTGTCGATATATTTTTTTGTTTCAACGGCTGTAGATTCGTTAAAGTCAGAATCATTAAGGTTGCTTATAAAACTGCCGGGCTTTACCTGTGATATTTCGGCAAGCTCTCTCAGATGATAGTTAAGCTTCTTAAACCCTTTTTCAATTACATCCCTGTGTACCGGATCCTTTTTCCCTGCAGCTATTTCATTTACTGTAGTCTTAAGTGCAGGTATGAGAAAAGATGCATACCATTCTGTCTGGCTGATTCCCATGTCGAGGTTGAAAAACGGTTTTTCCGACTTATTCCTTCTGAACTGCTCAACGCTGATGGCCTCATAAGCCCACCGTGTAACCATTACATCGCCAACTAACGGAACAAATACCTTCCTGCTCATCGATTTATGAAGCTCATCAAATTTAATCATGGCACCTCCAAGTAATAATTGAGGCACCAGAATGAGTGGAATAAGAATATAAATGCTCACTGCAGATCTCATTCCTGCTGAAATATTCAATCCCATAAGGTTCCCGAAACAAGCAGTAGAAAAGAGTATCACCCAGTTTTCAAGAAGCATTCCTTTTATGTCGAGAATCAGGTTTGCGACCAGGATAAATGAAATGGTCTGGATGGCAGAAAGAGCAAAAAGGAAGTTAATCTTTGAAACCAGATAGCTCAGTCTGCTCAGGTTAAGGAATTTCTCCCTTTCAAGAATCTTTCTATCCCTGAATATCTCTTCAGCGCTTACCGTGAGGCCAATAAAAAGGGCTACAATGACCGACATGAAAATAAATACCGGGTAGTTCTTATTATCTGCAAAATTGTAGACACCTGTTGAACTGTATTTTGAAATATATCCGAGTATAAACGCCAGTAGCGGAGCCTCGAGGAGATTTATCGACATATACTGTCGGTCAGCAAGTTTCCGGGTAATGTTCCGCCTGATAAAGGTCGCGATCTGGTCCTTCTTTTCGGGGACCTTAAATATACTTGTAGGAATAACAGATTTTTCAGGTTTGCCACTTATCGACGGCATCATCTTTTTCCTGTACTTTTCATACCATTCCCTGGGGCTTACCTGCCTGTCTTTACCCGCATAACCCGAATTATCAATTACCTTAACCTCTACTATATGAAGTATATTATCAGTCTCAACATTTCCGCAATTCGGGCACTCGCTCTCGGCAGCATTGGCCTGTGATGTCTCAGTCTTAAAATAAACAAGAGCCTCAACAGGATCTCCGTCGTAAATCATATATCCGCCCTTATCGAGAAGCCAGAGCCTGTCGAACATCTTTATAATATCTGAAGATGGCTGATGTATTATGGCAAATACAAGTTTCCCGCTAAGAGCCTGATTTCTCATTAAACTCATAACCTTTTCCGAGTCGAATGACGACAGCCCCGATGTAGGCTCATCAATAAAAAGTACTACAGGTTCACGCATAAGCTCCAGGCCAATGTTGAGCCTCTTGCGTTGCCCACCGCTTACCTTCTTATTAAGCATGTCGCCTACCTGCAGGTCTTTTATCTCATAAAGGTCAAGATCGCTGAGAACACCTTCAACAATCTCCTTAAGTTGAATTTCATTATAATCACCAAAACAGAGCTTAGCATTGAAATACAAATTCTGGAAAACAGTAAGCTCTTCGATAAGCATGTCGTCCTGTGGCACAAAACCAATAAGCCCTGTCAGCTCCTCAGAGTCGGAATTCAGGTCATAACCGTTAATATAGAGATGTCCGCTAGTTGGCTTTATTTTCCCGTGAAGCAGGTTTAAAAGGGTTGTTTTTCCAACACCACTACCTCCCATAATGCCAATGAGGTTTCCTGATTCAACCATGAAATTCATTTTCTGAAGGCCGTTATCGGAATTTTTAAACATAAATTCAACCTCATGACCCTCAAAAACTACTTTTTCGGGGAATTTACGCGAAACAAACTTCTTATATATCTTTGAATAATAGATTGGATCGATACCCTGTCCTTTAATATTAACACCCCGGTCGAGGAGATAAGGTCTGCAGGCTATAATGTCTCGTCCCTTGAAGTAGAGTATCTGGGGACCGTCGTAGGTAAAAAGCAAGGTTCCTGTGCTCTCGATATGCATTACAACAAGATGTCCCTTAAATCCCCTGAGTCTGATATGCCTCCATTGTTCATAGTTCTTGTACATATCGGCACCCCAATTATTCTGATTATCGCTTTCAATAATCAGAACACAATCAGGAGAAACATTATCGTACGACCGGCCTATCATAAAAGCAATAGCATTGTCGTACTCTTTTTTTGAGATATTGAATGTGCGGGAAACGATGTCAATAATCGTCTTTTCCTGTTCCGTTATCATCCCGTCTTCAAAGGCGAACTCAATAAGCTGAAGGAAGACGATCATTCTTTCCTCCAGGAAAAGCCCCTTCTTAATCTGCCGGCAGATATTTGTTATCTGGAATGAGATTAGCGAATCATCGTCAGATAATTCAGCCCTGTCGACGCTTTTCAGCTCATTGGAATAGAATTCAAGATTATTCTCGAAGAGGGAATAATATTCCTCCTCAAGTTCCCTGTTCAGATACCTCCGGAGGTAACTGCGGAGTATCTTTTTCCCCCTCGATGAGATTCCTGAAGGGTTAATTGTTGAGACAATGGCAAAAATGTGGATTAAAGCAAGCAGTACAGATTCCCTCATAAGACTTCCGGTAAAAAAAAGACCGCAAAGATCGGTTCTTTGCGGTCAGGCATTCATGAAATCATTACTGTACTATCTGGCCTCTCACAGCCGTAATTACAGTGGTTATGTCTTTAATATTCTGTTCGGAAAGGCTTGTTCCAATGCCTTGGTATACTTTCTTTACAGGCTCGAGCAACTTAAGAAAGTCGCCTACACTTGGATCGGTCAGATAAGGTTTGGTTATCTCGAGATAGAGTTCGAATGATTTTTTCTGCTCAAGGAGAACCTTCGAAATACCGGATATCTGGTATGCTGCCTCTGAAACGTGGGTTGTAAGGTACATTCCTTCTACCCATGCGCCACCCACAACAAGAAGTGCGAGAGGCTGCTGATCATTATCGGCAAGATATCCGTAAGTGTCATTAAACGTAGATGTGAGTAGATTTACAAGTTCATCCCGCTTGTCAAAATTGAGTTTGATCTTATCATACAATTCTTCATTATAGATCTTCGACATGTTAAGCTCATTTGAAAGCGACCTTATTGCATCGAGGTAATTAATAACATCCTGTTGCATATTATATAAGGTTGCATAACTAAGATCGGCTCCATATACTCCGAGGTTAATAGCACGGGTAGAACTGCTGAAATATTTTTTTGAATTCTCAACAGGATTCGCGATTCCAATAATAAAACCAACTTCAAGATCAGTAAGCATCCTGATTACTTCGGCTGAAGTAGGAAGCGGGTATACATTGGCCTCAATCGAATTCTCAATTGACTTAACCTGCTCCGTTTCTGCAGCTTGTTTTGTTTCGGTTGCCTTGCCCTTACAGGAAGACAACCCTGAAAAACCCAATATCAACGATGGAATTATAATACCTGCAATAATCTTTTTCATGTGATTCAATTTTAATTTTAAATACCTCTCAAAATCTGGCACTAAAATAAGAAATAATATTTAAAAAATAAGTGAACACATTCCCAGTATCAACTAATTTCATTTTTTATTCCTTACTAAGCCACATACACGACAGATTTCTTATACTTCTTATTTTTTAACTATCTTTGGCCCCCTGAATTCAGACTGTTTTTTAATGACTTGGAATTTCGATAATCCCACCCGGAGAGAAGGAACTGATTGTATAAAATATGATCTCAGAAGGGAGATTTTTGGCACCACTGATGTGATCCCGATGTGGGTAGCCGACATGGATTTCAATACTCCTGATTTTATTGTTAATGCACTGAAAGAAAGGGCTAACCACGAGATATACGGTTATACATTCAGGCCAGAGGAGTACTATACATCCATTATAAAATGGTTCAGTTCACGATATAACTGGAAAATAGAAAAAGAGTGGATAAGCTATTGCCCGGGAATAGTTCCTGCCCTTAATTTTTGCACACTCGCCTTTACCGGGCCCGGCGACAATATTATAGTCCAACCACCAGTTTATTTCCCTTTCTTCTCAGCTGTTGAAGCCCATGGACGAAATCTCAAATACAACGGACTCATTGAAGCGGATGGAAAATGGGTTATGGACTATGATTCCCTTGTTGAAAGTATCGATGAGAGAACCAGGATGATAATTATCTCAAACCCTCATAATCCGGTAGGACGGGCATGGACTCCCGAAGAACTTGAACGACTCGCCAATATATGCATCGAAAGAAAAATAATCATCTTATCCGACGAGATTCATTGTGATCTGGTTTTACCCGGGTTCAGACACACTTCGCTGGCATCACTATCAGAAAAGACAGCAGAAATTACAATCACCTGTATTGCACCAAGCAAGACCTTTAACCTGGCAGGAATGTCGACATCTTCGGTAATTATTTCAAATCCAGTTATGAGGAAGTCATTCAGCAGGATAATTGATAACCTTCACCTGGGAGGAGGTAACATTTTCGGAACAACAGCTTCAGTATCAGCCTATACCCATGGACAGGAATGGCTTGAAGCTTTGGTGGAATACATCGACAGGAATGTAGATTATGTTATGGATTATTGTGAAAAGATGATCCCTGAAATAGTCCCCGTTCAGCCTGAAGCAACTTATATGATCTGGCTCGACTGCAGGAAATTCGGAATGACCGGTAAAGAGCTCCACAGGTTTTTTGTCCACAATGCCGGAGTTGGAATGAACGAAGGCTCAACCTTTGGACCCGGAGGAGAAGGGTTCATGAGGATGAACCTTGCAACCACGCATCAGACGGTTATAAAAGCTATGGAACAGATCGAAAAAGCTGTTTCATTAATAAGATAATAAAAAACATACGGAATGAAGAACAGAACTCTCGTTAAACTCACACTTGAAGACGGAACTGTATTTAAGGGCAGATCATTTGGATCACTCAGGCCCAATGCTGGCGAAGTAGTATTCAATACTGCCATGACAGGCTATCCCGAGAGCCTTACAGACCCGTCTTACAGGGGCCAGATCCTTTGCCTCACCTATCCTCTTGTAGGGAACTACGGGGCACCCGGGAAAACGGAAGAAAATGACTTGTTCCGGTTTTACGAATCCTCATCAATACATATATCGGGTCTCATCGTTTCCGATTATTCCTTCGAATACAGCCACTGGAATGCTTCCGAGAGCCTCGACGCATGGCTTGACAGGAATAATGTCCCAGGAATTTATGGCATCGACACCAGAGCACTTACCAAAATAATCCGCGAGAAAGGAGCAATGCTTGGAAAGGTAGAACCGGAAGGAACTGAAACGGATTTCTACGATCCAAACAAGGTGAACCTTGTAGCCGAAGTAAGTACACACGAAAAGAAGGTGTACGGCTCGGGAAAGTACAAAATACTACTTGTCGATTGTGGTGTTAAATACAATATTATCAGGCATCTGCTAAAGAGAGATACAACCATAATAAGGGTTCCATGGGATTATGATTTTCACGGGGAAGAATTTGACGGTCTGTTCCTGTCAAATGGCCCTGGTGACCCAAAGATGTGCTCTGTTACGATCGAAAACATAAGAAAATCACTCAACGGGGTAAAACCAGTGTTCGGGATCTGTCTGGGTAACCAGCTGATGGCACTTGCCTCGGGAGCAGATACCTACAAGCTTAAATATGGTCACCGCAGCCATAATCAGCCAGTTTTACAGGTTGGTACCGACAAGGCATATATTACGTCACAGAATCATGGCTTTGCTGTCGATAATAATACCCTTGGAATCGATTGGGAACCCCTTTTCATAAATATTAACGACAAAACAAATGAAGGAATGAGGCACAAATCAATGCCCTATTTCTCAACTCAATTCCATCCGGAAGCCTCAGGCGGCCCCACTGATACAGATTTCCTGTTTGATATTTTTATTGAGAGCATCAAAAAATCCATTATAGAATAATCTGCTAAAGTATTTTATCCGGTTACGTATTTCATCATTTTCTCAGCCAGTTCTGTAGCCGACCTGTTCTTAAATGATTCCATCCTCTTTGCGAACAAATCAGCTATCTCCCTGTTACAAAGGTTTCCTACACTGCCTTCATGAACATAGTCTGCCAATGTGGTTTTTGAGAAAGCAGAATTCTTCACCATTTCTGCTACGACCTTATAAGCATCCCTGAAAGGAATACCCTGCCTTACCAGCCTGTTTACCTCCTCTGTACTGAAGATCGTATTGTATAGCGGATTGCCTGTAATATTAGTCTTGATCTTAATATTATCAAGCATCAGTATCATTATCTTAATGCACTCAGCAAGCTCGTCGAAAGCATTGAATATAAGATTCTTAAGAAGCTGTAGGTCTCTGTTGTATCCTGAAGGGAGGTTGGTTACAACGGATGCTATCTGACCAGGCAGGGTCTGGATAATATTTGCACGACCCCTTATCAGCTCAAAAACATCGGGGTTTCTTTTTTGTGGCATAATGCTTGAACCTGTTACAAGTTCATCGGGAAAATCTACGAAACGGAATTCAGCGCTCATATAGAGGCAGATGTCCATCGAAAACCTGGCAAGCGTCTGTGCTACAGAAGCCAGTGCAGATGCAACCGACATTTCTATCTTACCCCTGCTGAGGCTCGCATAGGCTGAGTTAAAAAGTATGTTATCGAATCCCAGAAGGTCTGACGTCAGTTGCCTGTTAATAGGTAAAGTGGTTCCGTAACCGGCGGCCGTTCCCAGGGGATTCTGGTTATTTATTGCCCTTGCTGCCGATAGTAGCACAACATCGTCGGCAAGGCTCTCGGCATAGGCCCCGAACCAGAGTCCGAAAGATGAAACCATTGCCGGCTGCATGTGGGTATAACCAGGCAGCAGGACTTCCTTATGCTTTTCGCTGAGCGACTGAAGTCTGGAGAACAGCCTGTCGATAAGCCCTGACAGATTATCGATCTCCTCCCTGGTCCGGAGGCGGATGTCGACAAGTACCTGGTCGTTCCTCGATCTTCCGGTATGTATCTTCTTACCCACAGGCCCCAATACCGCCGATAGTTCCTTTTCAATCTGCGAGTGAATATCTTCCATATCCTTCTCAATTAACAGCCTCCCCTCCTCATCGAGTTTGAGAAGTGCATTGAGAGCCTTAAGAAGATCATTTTTTTCATCAGAAGATATCAATTCCACGTCGGCAAGCATAATTGCATGAGCCATTGAACCGATAATATCCCATTTTGTTAAAACCAGGTCGGTTTCCCGGTCTTTTCCTGCCGTGAAATCAATAATGGCAGGTTCGGGATCAATTCCCTTTTCCCAGAGTTTCATAATTTACCTTATATTTTTAAAGAGAGAACCGGGGATGCCAAAAACCCAAATTAACAGCATTTATGGCATCCCGGTTTAAGTATTTCCGTCACTTACTTTTTGCTTGCATCAACAATGGCCCTGTGTGCCATCAGCCTTATGGCATTTATTCTTATAAATCCCTTACTGTCGGTCTGATCAAAGCCACCTTCAATATCCATGCTCGAAAGTTTCTTGTTGTAAAGTGAAGAGGGTGATTCTCGTCCCTCTA
>Ga0247841_10004739_pt1 | contig 22920 bp, 30 predicted proteins | sample LaCruzMarch2015__2_FD_192410 | JGI IMG/M metagenome (GOLD analysis project Ga0247841, IMG submission 192410) | Freshwater microbial communities from meromictic Lake La Cruz, Castile-La Mancha, Spain - LaCruzMarch2015_18m | ecosystem: Environmental > Aquatic > Freshwater > Lake | place: Spain... | reverse complement strand
TAAAGGAAGGAACTATCTACAGAGAAGAAAGGACTACGCATATGCATCAATTATTGTCCCACGTACGTGACATCCCCAAACTCGTAAGCATTATTTTATACAAAAAACTCTTGCCAAATACCTTTATCAAGCTCAGATCCACCTTGAGAATATTTTTTGAAAACAAATTTTTGCTTGATGAACTGCGCTATCTATGACTCAGCGAGGAAGCAAATAATGGTCTCCAGCATCTCTACAATTATCTCGAACAGATTTTGAAAAATGATGAAGAATATAGTGATGATATAGATTTTATCCGTGATGGCTATCAAGACAAAATAGATGAACTCAGAAAAATCGCGTATCATAGTGATGAACTCCTTTTACAGTATCAACAAGAATTGGCACAGATCGCTGGCATACCCAATGTGAAAGTAAAATTTGTACTCAATCAGGGATATTTTTTGGAAGTAACGAATAAAGACATTTCAATTTTTGAAGAAAAACTCTCAAAAATTAATGAAGAATGAAAAATGAAGAATGAAAAATGAGAGAGTAAATTTCTAATAGTCCGTAGAAATACCTTGAAATGAGGTCAGAGATATTCTTCTCCTTATCTTGAAAATTTACAGGTAAATATTTTGAAGGCAAAAGATGACTTGCGCACACTAGAGTTTAATCTCCTCCAGCAAGCACAAGAAAAAATACGCTGATGAACCAAAGAGTTGAATGAGTTTTCCGAACAGATAGCATGGCTTGATCTTTTCATTTCCCAAGCATTATTGTCCAAAGAAAAAAAATTTGTGCAACCTCAATTTGTGCAATGAGAAGTACTTACTGTTGTCTGAGGAAGGCATCCGGTGATTGAAAAATATCTTCCGATTGATCAGCAGTTTATCCCCAATGACCTTCAATTAAATGTAGAAGGTGATATGTATAAAGTAGAAGACAATATTAACAAAAACCTTCCACCTTCCACCTGAAACTTTTCACAATCTTCCGGTTTCCTGCATATCATTACGGGGCCGAATATGGGAGGTAAATCCACCTATTTGAGGCAAAATGCTTTGATTGTTTTGATGGCACATTGTTGATTATTCGTGCCTGCAGAATCGTGTACACTATGAATTGTGGATGCAATCTTTGCACGTATCGGCAGTGGAGATATTATCGCAAAAAACCAGTCTACCTTTATGACAGAAATGATCGAAGTCGCAAATATTTTGAACAATGCCAGCAAAAAAAGCTTCATCATTTTTGATGAACTTGGTCGCTGAACCGCTACCTATGATGGACTCGCACTTACCAAAGCGATACTGGAATATCTGGTCACAAATATCGGAGCAAAGACCTTGATAGCTACCCATTATCATGAGCTCATCCAGCTAGAAGAAAGTTTGGTTGGCGTGAAAAATTATTCCGTACGTGTCTATGAGACAGAGAAAGAAGTTGTCTTTATGAAAAAAATAGTGCGTGGCTGAGCAAGCAAAAGCTATGGTCTCGATGTAGCAAAACTTGCAGGTATACCAGCGACTATCGTTCAAAGAGCAAAAGGTCATTTGGATACATTGGAGCAAGAAAAAAAATGAGGGACGAGGGACGAGGGAACAGGAAATAGGGACGAAGTCCTCCTATCGCCTAGCATTGATGTTTGACTGAATGCACAAAATAGTCTCGCATACGAAAAGATGAAATCTTTGCTAGAAAGTTATGATCTCAATGATATCACTCCTCTCCAAGCATTGCAACTTTTGAACAAAATAAAAGATGATCTCCACTAAATGGAATTGAAAATATCTATCTCATTATCTTTTATTTATACGTATAATGCTCGTGTATGAAAAAATTTGACCTACGCATAGATATCGCGCTTAAAGAGTCTCAATGTACCATGATAAATCCATGATATAGATATCCGAGAGATGAAAACGACATGCCCATTCCCTGAAACAGAGAGAGAATAGCACGGAATCCTGATACTCTTATCAAACTTGAACATACTATATCCGCCCGTATGCAAGAAGGGTATCAATCTGCACTCATGGCGACATTAGAAAAGAATGTGCCTATTCTTTACGTCGATTGTAATCAGAAAGGAGAAGATGATATTATGCTCTTTATTTTCAGAGAGTACATCAAACAATCTCAGGCAGAAAATAAAGATATTCTTGTAGCGAAAGCTATTGGTAATCATACCCTAGTAACTCCAAGCAAACAGGAACGACAACACTATATACAAGAAAATACGCCAAATAGTGAAGAAATGCTCCAGCATTATAGCCATCTCCTCAAACACCTATTAGAGGCAAACGATGAAGAATATAGGAAAATGATTCTAAGTTTTGAAAGAGATATTACCTTTGACGGACTCGGAGATCTTATGAAAGCAGAAGGACAAAAATACCTCTATCTCTATTTGGATAAGATCCAATCACTTAGTATAGAAGAGCAACAGCGTATCAATATATTTCTCTATACGAGATGAGTAATCAACAATGATAGATATGTAAGAGTAAAGATAAACAATGGAAACTGATCATGGAAGACACGAACTTCTGCTACGGGACATAGAGTGGAATCAACACATGATTATGCTGATCTCAACATCTATGAGAATGAACTCTAGCCAAATAAAAACACTCATATATACAAAACAAAAAAATCATGGAAAAGAAAAAAATCTTGGTATTCAACTCTGGTTCTGGATCAGGGTTTCAGGAGTTAGTAGAAAATTCACGTACAGGTATTTTGCAAGCTGACATTATCGGTTTGGTTACCAATAACAAAAACAATGGATGTCTACAACGTGCTGAAAAATTATTGGGCATTGAAATGATGGTAATGAAAGATTATAGAGCCATTGATTATGACTGGGTTTTAAATGTTTTTCATGCCGAAGATGAATGGGTTGTTTTATCCGGATGGTTGAAATTAACCAAAGGACTGAATCCACAAAAAACAATTAACATCCATCCAGGACCACTACCCTACTTTGGTGGACCCGGCATGTATGGACATCATGTCCATGAAGCCGTTATAAAAGCATATAAAGAAGGCAGGATCCAAAGCTCTGAAGTATGTATGCATTTTGTCACTGAAGAATACGACAAAGGCCCAGTTTTCTTCAGGTATCCTGTATTGATACGAGATGATGACGATGCAGACTCATTGGCTGCTCGAGTAAACAAAATCGAACATGGCTGGCAATCCTATGTCACCAACCTGGTCATCCAGGGAGAAATCTCCTGGGACGGAAAAAATCCGACATCCTTGGTTGTGCCAGAACATATGAAACGATTCTTATAATTATACGAACAGTAGCTCTCCGGTATTCGGAGGGTTTTTTTTTGAGATACATATAAGACTTACCAATTATATTAGTTTATTTTATATCCTGCATATCTGCTATGTATTGTATTGTATTGTTTTCTTTCTTTCAGAAGTAATTTACGCACGTATAGAAAGACATCCAATACCTATACGGTGTTGTGGTATTAGATAATCTTCCACTCTCCCACCTTAATATCACCAAGAAGATACTTTCCTTCACGGACTCTTTCAAGATCCATCACGCGATATCCGATCGTTTTGAACATTCTACGGATATGTCTCTTTTTCCCTTCATTGAGGGTAATACTGTAATGATATGGTTTCTTATGTTTTGTGATTTTGATTGCCCTAAGCATTTCGTCCTCATCTTTTACTCCTGAGAGTACTCTTTGGATATCTTTTGCATCCAGTTCTTGATCTAGTTCAACAATATATTCCTTTTCTATACCATGTTTTGGATGCTCGTATTCGTTAACCAAAGCGGGATCGTTAGTCAGAAGGAGTAGTCCATGAGAATTTTTGTCCAATCTTCAGATATAATAATAATTATGATATTCTGGTGGTAAGACATCATAAATAGTTTTGTTGTGGGGATCTGATTTGGAAGCAACACATCCAATCGGCTTATTGAAAAGAATGAGTACAGAAGACTCCTCTTTCTCTTGAACAATCTCATTGATTTGAATATTTGTAGACTTTATCTGTATTTTATCACCTGGAACAAGCTCCTGCGTATATGAGGTTATCTTTTTCCCGTTTATGAAAACAGATTCTTTGTTCACCAAAGCAACAAAGCTTCTTCTAGATATTTGATGACGTGTCTGTATATAAGTATTTAAGCGCATATTTTTGGTAGATATAAAAAAAGAGAACCTTTCGATTCTCTTTTTACTTTTTTACTAGAGGATTTCAATCCGCCATGGCGGAGAATTATTCTGCTGTAGGTGCTGGAGCAGCTTCTGGAGTTACAGCTTCAGGCATAACTTCTTCTACTGCTGGAGCTACTTCTTCTACTACTGGAGCTGCTACTTCTTCTACTACTGGAGTAGGTACTACTTCTTCTGTTGTTTCAGCTTGTTTCATACAACCAGCAAAAAAAGCAACACCAGCTACTAGAACTGCTAGAGTGAGTAATTTTTTCATGATAATGCATTTTAACTATATAAAAAATTATTTATGCCCTCGCTGTATAAAAAAATCTGATACAAATACAAGAGCATTGTTGACATTTTTTATGGATTATCCTTTTTGCTATATAGTAATAAGACAAAGAATATATTCTGGTTACGGATATTTTTTGTTTTTATACTCTTCTTAGTCTAAATAATCATATATCACACAGCCACTAACTGGATAGCTAGTGTATTCTTTGATTATATTTTGACAAATGGAGACAAAAACCGTATACTATACTAGTACAGACTCTTTATTATCAGACTATTCGTGACATGAATACCCTACAAACAAAAATCACAAACAATTATAAAAAGATATCCCACTTTATATTTACCTATCTTATTTTTTTTGTTGCACTTGTTCTTGCCTTATTCATATTTCGAAAAACAATTTCCCAAAATACTACGGTAGATATAATTCAAATCGACACCATCCCCTTAATAAAGGAAACACAACTTATTGCAGAATTTAGTAAATATTTCAAACACAATATACAAAACAATGATCTCGAGATTAAAATTCTTCAATGAGAATTCCAAACCGACCAAGGATTTATACAATCCATAAACAATCTTATTACCTATAAAGGATTTATTGTAGCAAGATATTTTAATATATACAATACAATTCCCATCAAACCCTTGAATTATTTTTCTGGAAATGATTACGATATCAGCGAATTACAAAATTTCATAAACAACTTTATTTTTACCAAAAAATTTACTATTACAAAATCTTTTGTTCGCGAACAATTACCCATCGTAAAATGATTGGTAGAAGACTTCAATCTCTCTTGTTTATTCGAAACTAAGTTTTCTAAAGCCACTTGTGACCACTATCTCAATGATTTTTTGCGTACTTTTTTCGTATATACTATCTCTACAGATTATTCTGGACTCAAAAGAATCTTTACTACCATCAAAGGCAATCCTTTGCAAAAAAAAGCAATGTGTGACTGATTATCCAAATATTTTTTATATACCAACAATCAAAACAATGTTATCCAAGAGCTGTTTAGCATGTGTGGACAAACATATTTGGACGTATTTAAAAGAACTATACTTTTTATAGAGATCCAAAAAGCACTAGAAAATCAATCATTCGAAAAAATTGTATATAAAGACATCTTACTCAATGAGTATAAATTATTTTCATACCAACAGCAAATCTATCAGGATTTTCTTATCAACAAATCAGATACGTATAAGATAAGCATATATCTTGATTTTGTTACAGAATTACTCAAGAAAAATGCTATTGATCCTTTTTACTATGATGAAATCTATCGATATAATAATTATTATCTTTTGCCTGCTCTTGAAAAAGTAGCATATCAATTAAATAGTTTTAATAAAGATTTATGAAGCAGCACAATCTCGTCACTCTTAACAACTATACGCACATTGAATGATTGAGATCCTATGTTTGGATTTTCATGATTGGCTCTTGAGATACAAAATCAGTCGCTTATCTTAGAGAACAACATACTTACGTGAACTAAGACTACCATAACACAAACAGAAAAAATAAAAAACAAACTCAAGAGTATTTCATATATGACTATAGAAAAACAAAATATCCTTGAAACAGGTATCGATATCATAAGCTATATAACATTTTTCTTCCCTACAAAAAACGAAGTAATCAAATCACATATTGTTATGGAATATCAAAATGATATGCTTCTAGTAAAAAGCATAGAACTCGAGAATAGACCTGAGATGAATGAAGTAATCAAAAACCTGCTTCTTATCCAAAATTTTTCAATCGAAGAATTGTATAGTTATATTTCCAAAAATCTCCTTTTCTATGAACAAATCAATGATCCAATCACTACAAATATTGATGTTTGCAAAGAAGTAAACTCACTTAATCTTTCTTGATTTGTCTCTTGTACACCCACTACAACGATATTTGAACAAAACACAGTACGTTATGTTTTTTCTTTCAAAAATGGGAGCATAACAAATATTACTATCTCCGATAAAACATTGGAGAATCTCATTAAAAGTTCTTATAGTACAATCATTTCAAATACATATACTCTTGGACGTACTATTCAGGCTATCTTAAGTTATAAGCCACCGATAGAAAAACATGAAGGTACCAAGAATGCTATTTTCGTCTTTGAAAAAATTCAGCAATATATGGGGATCAAAACAAATGACATTGCTGATAGTAGTTGAATCATTCTGATAGATATTTCAGTATGATGAATTAATTTTGTCGCTAATTTTACATTAAACAACAATACTCTTGGTCCATGGTACTTCAAGGATATACGTGTCAATGGAAAACCATATCCAATACAAAATCTTAATTTACCGCTTGATGATGCTCACCAAAACACTATAAATTCATTTATCAGAGATCCCTTGATGGCTATTAAGGATTTGGACCTTACAGCGCGACAAAATTATAATGAATTTATTAAGTAAAAAAAATCATTACCTATGTATAAAAGATTTACCCTAGACGAACTCAAAACAGTCCAGAATACTTTTATTAGTAATTTTTATAATATTCTCAAAAAAGAACGCTGTATGATGGCTAGTGATTTTTTCAAAAAAATATTTAGAGAAGGAAATGAAATCTATTATATGTACAGAGGAGATTTTACTTTTAGATTTCAAAACAATAATGAAGAATATGTTCTTATGGATGAAAAAGAAAAAATACAAGTTGTCCTAAATGAAGAGGATAAAAGGGAATTTCAAGGCATGGTAAAAAATTATATTCTCAAAAAAGAAAAAATCATCTGACAAAAAACAATCGAACAGATACTTTTGGACGAATTTCATACAGGCAAATATTCGACTATCTGATGAAAAAACTATATGGTGTATGATATTGAAACAGACACTAACATTGAAAATCTCAAAGAAACAAAATTTTTGCTTGCCTATGCTATGTATCCTACTACAGGAAACAAAATGATATATGAATATGTTGACCAAGAATGACTGCAAACATTTGTCCAAAAAATGTTAGCCTTTGATGGCTATATAGTCGGATTCAATAGTATTGCATTTGATAATATGGTATCTATATATAATGCAGGGTGAAGTGATGATGATATCAAAAAATTAGATGAGAAAACTATTGATCTCTTCCTTTTTGTACGAGCAATGACAGGGAAAAGATTGTGATTGAACAAAATAGCTGAAGCATTAGTCAATGTTAGTAAAACACTCACTTCATGAGCCCAAGGAGAGATTCTCTATAAGAAATATATAGAAGAAAATGACCTAGAAGCATTGGAAGAGTTTAAAAAATACTGTAAAAACGACGTAAGAATGACTATGCTGGTATTTCTTTATTTTATGCATTTCAAAAAACTCTTTATCGAAGGTGAAGAAATAGCTTTTACACTCCAAGATTTGGTAGAAAAATCCCGTCAAGAGATTAAAAACACCAATCATATGGTTGGACAGAATATGTTTGAATAATACATACATGAGGGGAAGAGACGTGTACCTTGAGTCCTCTCACCTGCTTTATCTGTTGTCCCTATGTGAATGAGTATTCAATCTGAGCTTCAGACATTCTACGATGCTCAAGCAGAAAAGTATTATCAGACAAGAAATAAACATCGAGCTGATGCAGATATTTTTTTACATGAAATAAAAAATAGTAAAAAAAAAACACTATCTATTTTAGAGTTTGGTTGTGGTAGTGGTAGACTACTCGCTCATCTCAAAGAACTCACATGAATAAAAATCAATTATATTGGGGTTGATATTTCCAAAAATTTATTGAGTTTTGCAAAAAAACAAATTACTAGCAAAACCGCACCAAAAAGTATCACCGCTACATTTATCTGTGATGATATCGTTCATTATCTCAAATGACATAAACAAGAATCTTTTGATTTTGTTATCGGTATAGCAAGTTTTCAACATATCCCCACGATAAAAGAAAGATTTTTTGTCATAAAAAATATCTACAGGATATTGAAATATGATGGCAAACTCATTATGACTAATCGATCGTTTTCTCTATGGTTTATCAAAAAATATCAAAGCTACTTTTTGCGTTCACTACGAAAATACATACTTTCATTGGGTAAACAAGAATGGAACAATATTATGATTCCTCGAAAAAACGGAAAAACTATTGATGAGAGATTTTATCATATATATACACTATCTGAATTAAAAAGAATTATTTCGCTTAGTGGTTTCGTTATCCAACAGGTATGATATCTCAAGCAATGAACAGTAACATCTTCACGAAAAGATTCACAAAACAGTCTTATCATAGCACAAAAGACTATATTCTTGAAAAACGAACAATATTTTGTATAATTACTGATAGTTTTTATCGTATTAGCAAAACTGCTATGAAAAAGATAGTTTCTCTTGTGTTGGTAATGTGACTTCTCCTCCTTTTGGGATGTACAAAAAATACATGAATCCAATCAGATTCTCCCATTATTCCAAAAATTTCACATACTACAAGCGGGAATATACCTGAGAACACAATCGAAGAACAGGTATCAGAACGACAAACATATGAGAACAAAACCGACGGATTTTCATTACAGTTTCCAAGTACTTGGACCTTCCAAGAACAAGCATATGGAGCATCTGTTGTATTTAGTTCTCCCACTAGCGAAACAGACAAAATCAAAGAAAATGTTGCTATCACGAGAACTCCCTTAAATAAAACCTATACAGTAGAAGAATATTATATAATCAACAAGGAAAGATTGGCTACACAAAATGGGTATAATGAAATAGAGAACAGTATCATCAAAATAAATAATCTGGATGCGAAAAAAATAATATTTACCAGCACCTTTGAAGATAAAAAACTTCAATTTGAAGAAATATTTATTATTGATAATAATTTTTTGTATACCATCACCTATACTGCTACCCAAGACACCTTTGATAAGTATATCAAAAAAGTAGACAAAATGGTGGCAAGCATAAAGATCAAATAAAATATGTTTAAAATATAAAAAAATGCTCCCGAATACCGGGAGCATTTTAAACCTTTTCAGTTCAACTAATCATTTTCATCAGGCACTTCTTCATGTTGTAGCTCTGCCTCTATGCAAGGCTCCACAGGTGGGACATTATACAGAAAAGCTCCTGCGTATACGATTCCACCTTCGGACATTTTCCCTAAAGAAACCACATTCACTGGACGAATGTATTCTTTTTTGGTCTCCATGAAGAGCTCTATAGCAGAGGTAATCGTCTCATCCTTTTCATGTAAGTGCAATGCCGGAAATATTTCCGTAAATCTGAATAGTTGTAATTTTTTACAGTTCCTTTTACGGGTTACAAAGAACACCGCTTGGATTTTATTCCCCTCTTCGTCTTCAGACAGAATTGGTTCATTCAAAAGTGACTCTTCGGATGGCATAACGGCCCAGTATTCCATCTTTTTTGTTGGATCTAAGGGTTTTATCCCAAAGTCCACAAACATTCTCTCAAGCAACCCGATACAGGTTACATCCTCTAACTTCTTAATTTCTATCATAATTCTTTTATTTTTGTTTAATTAATACTATATATATTTTATAAGAAATAACAAGCTTTTTATTGTGTGCTCAACTGATTGTATGCTCGCATAAAAATAGCTGTACTTTGGCCTACATTAAAAGACTCTTTAATCCCCTGCATAGGAATATGTACAACCATATCTACGAGTTTCAATGTAGAATCGAGTACACCATCCACTTCATTTCCAAAAATGATAGCTGCACCCGGGTGCATACTTTTTTGTAATGATGCTAGTGATACCGACTCTTTCGTAATCTCTGCTGCGATTACAAGTAATTTTTGTTTTTTAGCATAGTCTATTGCTTCTGAAGTATGCCCAAATTGTTTGAGTCCGACATTGTTTTCTGCACCAAGTGAGGTCTTTACAACTTTTTGGGTATCTGTTGGTGATGGCGTATATCAGGTCAATCGTACCTGCCATCAGAGTGCATCAGCCGTACGAATAATGTTTCCTACATTGTACGCTGAGCGAATGTTTTCAAGAATCACTACGTTCATATATAAAAATTATATAATAAGAATATTTTTTATACTACTAAATGTATCTGTAATGTACTATATATTTTTATTTTTTTCTACGAAGGAAAAAACGCACAGAAAAAAATATGATAACAAAGGCAATGATTCCATAGACAATAAGTTTGAAGATATGATTATATTCCAAAACCTTATCTCGATGTTGTCCTAAGAGATATCCTGCAAAAAATAATATCAAATTCCATATACCTGCACCCAAAGACGTGTATAAAACAAATTGTCCCATATCCATTTTTGCTAATCATGCAGGAATAGAAATCAATTGACGGATAGCTGGTATAAGGCGTCAAATAAAGGTTGATATTTTTCCATGTTTACGAAAATATTCTTCAGATTTTTCAATAGAATCTTTGGTGATAAATATCATATGTGCCCAACGTGTATTTGCTAGTCTATAAATAATCCTTCTTCCCAATCGGAATGCAAGATAGTAGTTTATTAAAGCCCCGAGCAATGCTCCTATTGTTGCGAAGAGCATAACTAACCATCCATTCAGTAGTCCTTGAGCAGCTTTTCGTCCTGCCGGTGGAACAACCATTTCAGAAGGAAAAGGAATAAAGGAACTTTCAATCACCATCAACAATCACACGCTCCAGTAATTAATGTGCATCATATACCAGTCAATAATTGGCTGCATAAATTCTATCATAGAAAAGATAAGCGGATAAATGTCCTTGTTTATAGAAAAATCATCGTATTTATCAATCAATTCTCTTTTTTTATCCCGTATATTTTATAAAAAATAGATACAAAATGTAAAAAAAATTCCTAATTTTTGATTCCCTTGATAAATTCCTTATACTCCTCCTCTCTCTTAAGTTTATTTATGTCTGTAGTGATATTATTTTTTCTCTTACTCAATATATACCCACGCAGATGATCTTGATAATATCTTGGATTGGGTAAAATAGCTGCGAGTAAGGCAGATTGAGAACGTGTCAGTTTGTCTGCTGAAGTGTTGAAATAATATTGTGATGCTTGCTCTATACCATAAATCCCATCACCAAATTCTATAATATTGAGATAGACTTCGAGAATCCTCTCTTTACTTCGTACGAGTTCCATAACCACAGTAAAATACAACTCTATTGCTTTCCTAAAGAGTGAACGATTTTGCCAGAGAAAAAGATTTTTTGCAGTTTGCTGAGTGATCGTACTTCCTCATACTTTTAATGATTTGGATTTGATATTAGATTCCAAAGCATTTTGAATTGCCTCAAAATCGAAGCCATAATGATCGAGAAATTTTTGATCCTCCCCTGCCATTACAGCATATATGGTATAATTTGATATATTCTGAATAGGCACCCGGGTGTATTTGAGTACTATTGGTTTTCACTCAATCACTTGTTCAAAAAATCTCGTAACCATCAGTGGCGTCATTCCCGGATGTTCTCGTTTGTAGAGGAGAACGAAATATATCGAAACAATAAGAAAAATAAGCAATAGCGACCTAAATCGTCCTTCTAGCTTCCAAAACCAATATGATATCTGTCGACGTAATTTTCTCAACATAGCTGAGCTATATGTTTTATGGAGATAAAAACAAAGGATTATTTTTTACTATTAAAAAAACCAGAGATAAACGCTTTAAGAAAACATAAAGATTTCCCCCTGGATATAAGATTATGATAAGGATTATTTTTGTGTGTATATATCCTTGATCTTTTGCAGCTCGATTTCATTTATCTTGTCTGCATACACTGGTTTTTCAATCTTTTCACGTTGCATTCCACGCAATTCGGAGTATGCAATATGCAAATGTCGGTAAGTTGCGCTGAATTTTTTCTGCTCCCTACGCACCTTGTTTAGGTGTGCTGCTGCAAGGGCTTTTCTTTTGGGACTTCTAGCAAATCGCAATGTATTTTCGGCTTCTTTTATTGAAAACCTTTTGTAATACATGATTTTTATTGCTAGGGTGTTTAATTCTTTTTTAAGACTAGTCGGATTAAGACTATTTTTTTTTGCGTTCATATCTTTTGTTTTTTTTACGTTTGGTATATTTTGTATATAATTAGCATAATAAGTCAATACCAAGATATTTTCTTGCTTCATTTTATTTTTTCCTTACATTTATTTTTAATTCTAAATTTTTAATTCTAAATTAATAATGATACTCGGATTAGCTCCTATGGATGGATTTACTGACTGTGCCTTTCGTCAAATCACGAAAGAGATTTTTGATCAATATGGAGAAAAAGACAAATATGAATTATTCCTATGGACAGAATTTATGAATGCTGATGGCTATATCATCAATCCGCTTGGTGTTGTAAAGCATCTTTTGACTGATAAAGACCAAATACCGGTTATTGCTCAGATATTTTGAGCAAATGAAGATATGTTACTGAAATGCTTTACCGATATACAAGCTAAATATTCCATGAATTGAACATTGAACATTGAAAATTGAAAATTTTTTTTCTCCTGATTGGAATTGAACATGGGTTGTCCTGCAAGAAACGTTATGAATACCTGATGAGGAAGTGCTTTATTGAAAGATAGAAGAAAGACTTTGGCTATCATCAAAAAACTCCGCAAAACGATTTCACTCCCTTTGAGCTTCAAGACAAGGACAGGTATCGATGAACAAGATACAACAGAACAAATGAAATTTCTCATTGAAGCGAGCAAGTATGTCGATATGATTACCATCCATGGAAGAACAGTGAAACAATGATATTCGGGTGAGGGTGACTGGAAATTTATCTATGAACTCAAAAAACAAATAGAAGGGGCAAGGGACGAGGGGCAAGGGACGAGGTGTAAAATAATCTGAAATGGATGAATAAAAAAATATGAAGATATCGAAGTATTGAAAGGTAATTTGGATTGAGTTATGATCGGGCAAGCAGCTATTGGAAACCCGCGAATCTTTACTCCGCATACTCCTAGTAGAGAAGAAATCAAACAGACTATCCTCAAACATCTCGACTATATGATTTCGTATGAAAATTTTTTTCAAGAGCAAAAAGCAAATTACAAAGATATCTTAGCTATGCCAGATACTATAACAATACATGTAAAAAATATACAAGCCATTACGCTTGCAGAGTTTAGAAAACATTTATTCCAATATGTAAAATGAATCCCGTGATCTAAAGAGTTTAAACAGAAAGTAAGTACGATTATCGATTATAATCAACTCGTCGAAGAAATTCAGAAGTTTTTTGGATAAAAATATGGATTAGCAAACAAATACTATAAAAAAAACCAAGAGAAAACTCTTGGGATTGTTTTTTTTGTACCAATTTTTACTCAAAGTGAGCAACAACTTCTCGCCATCTCTCGTTGCATAACTCCCAAAACCGTGCAATACATTTTTGGAATTTGTTTTGTTTTTTTTGATGGATTTCGGTGAGATTTTTCATGATATATTTGTTTTATTTTTATATAGATATAAATAAATTATTTATTATGTCAATCTATATTCATTAGTATGTGGTCATTAAAAAAAAGCCTGCTCATACAGCAGACTCTACAATTGCAATATAATTTCCCATTCCCACAAGATCAATACACTTCCAAGAATATTCCTTAGGGAGTAACAATCTATTTTGTTTGTCAATTTTGACAAATGTTGCACGCCTTGAAAAAATCATTTTTGCTGCAGGAGATGTTTTTGCATCAAATTCCCTTTTCCACACTTCTTTTGTGTATAAAGATAGCCAACCTTCACCTGGATGTTGTATACTTTCTACTTCAAACACAAATTCACTATCATTTATCCACTCAGAAGGAAGTAATAATCTTCCTTTGCTGTCGATTTTTCTTTTTCGAAAAGCACCTAAATATTCCATACGCTTATTTTTTTTATTTTCTATTTTATATTTATTTATTTTAATAAGTCAATCTTACTTTCTCGTTTACCCTTTATTCTCTTTTTTCAATACATAAGTATAGATTACTATGAACTACGAACGCTTTGATCACGAAATACAATGAGCCAAAAAGAATATTTTTTTGGTAAATATGACAAAGGAGATTGCTCCTTATTTTTCTCAATTGGCGCTTCAGGGCCTCGAGAAGTATCTTACACAAGGCAAGAAAATTTGAATTTTGGTCAATAAAAAAGGCTATGCTGGTGGACTTATGTGTCAGGAGTGTGGACATATTCCCAAATGTAAAAACTGCTCTGTGAGCATCAGTTATCACAAACTCGTTTCCTGAGAAACTATCGGACTCTGTCATATCTGTAAAACGCAATATAATGTCTCTACAAGCTGTCCTGTATGCAATAGTGTAAAAATAAAAGATTTTGGCTTATGAACGCAAAAAGTTGCTGAATATCTCAAAAGCGAGTATAATCAAGATGCTTTGATTATCGAATCTGAAACCGTGAATTCTCCCAACAAAATCAAAAAAATAACTGAAAAAATATCTGAACATCAAATTATCATTTGAACGTCTCTCCTCGCTACACCGCCTAAGAATGTACAGTTTGATCTCATCATATTTCTCAATGCAGACCTAGGGCTACATATTCCTGATTATACTTCAGCGGAAAGAAATTTTTATTTTCTCTATGAGACATTTGTAAAACATCCGACAGCAAATTTTATCGTACAATCATTTAACCCAGATCAGTACAGTATTCGCAATGCATGTAGAATGAGCAAAGAAAAATTTTATGAAGAAGATAATGTATTTAGAAAAGTAAACAGCTATCCTCCCTTTGGAGAACTTTGTGTGATTTTGTATAAAAACGAAATAGAAGAAAGTCTGTATACCAAAGTCGACACCTTATATAAAGACCTGCTCTATCTCAAAGAAAAATATGAACTCAAAGATATAGAAATATATTCTACCCCACCCCTGATTTACAAAATGTTTGGAAAATACAGATATAATATTATCTTAAAATGACCAAACATCAGACAGTTTATGGATATTATTTTCACGAAGTTGAATCTTGCGAAAAAATGATTTAAAGTTGATTGGATGGCTGAAAGTATAGTATAATATTACTCCATTCCTATCCCTTCCTCTCCTCCGACTACGCGAAGGACCGAGGTAAAATAAAGGAAGGGTTTGTCCCTTTGTTTCAGAGGGATTTAGGGAGTAATAAAAAAATCCCTCGGAAAACCGAGAGCTGAGATTTTTCATGTAGTAGCCATTACCATGCGATAGCGACATATTGTTTTGTAGTCACTATTTTACACAAAGCTACCCGTCCTTTGATTGCGCTATCCGTTCCAAACGCAATTACCGTTGTTACTTCTGGGACTTTGAATCCATAGAGATTCACTACGATAGTAGTGTTGCCCTTTTTTATATTCACGGGCAATGGATTATCTTGGTCGTATCTTTCAGAGGCATAAAATGTAGCCTTTAGAATTTGCCAATTGAGATACTCTGCGGGTACATAGCCGACATATTCAGGTAGTTCATTCCAATGTTCGCCAAATGCAAAATGCGAGCTGATTTCTTGTCCTGGTTCCATGGGTACTTTTTTTTGTTTTTAATTTTCATGAATCATTTTTTCCACCGCCAAGGTATGACCGATTTTATCAAGTACAGTACCTTTTGTCTTGGTAATAATAGCAATGGATGTGAGTTGTGAAGGAGCAAAGGTCAGATAATTACGGTATTCGCTACCCATATTGAAAGGGTTTGAAACCCGAATCTTAATGACATTCAATTCTCCATCCTCTTCTTTACTTCCCCCATGCTTATAATTACAACCACAATAGGATCCGGTGAGTGATGGACAGAGAATCCAACCTTCTTCGTTTTCCTTGTTTTGCTCCATTTCTACAACACTTCGTTTTCCTTCTTCTTTTGTTATTTTGTAGTAGAAATTTTTGAGTGATATTTCGAAAATATCACCGATATTCAAAAATGATAATTCAACCTCTTCTGTTTTCATGATATATTTTTTTATGTTTTTTTTATTTTTATATATAAATATATACAAAAGTCAATTAATTATAACATACTAAAAAAATCATCCGGGGATACCGGATGATCAAGTTTTTGCTGTTTATTACTTTACAATTCTAATAGGTGCCATGTTTTTGTGCACCTTATTATTAGTGATTTTAATCGGTCCTTGAACCCATCGTCCGCTGGGATGGAGACTATCCAGTGCATTTGCATGGATTTCACTATTGATTATTGTTATTGAACCAACAAGCGTGTCAGTACCTTTCTGTTTGGCTGCATTTTCATCAGCAACATTGCTGTTGGTGCATGCAACGAAACCGATTACCATAATCCATAGAGCAAATAATAGCTTTTTCATAATTGTTTTTTTGTTTTATATCTTATATATATATTTATACAAATGTCAATACTGTTTTGCTTTATAAAAAAACCCTCTGACGGAAACGCAAAGGGTGTATGATTTACCAATACCGGATGATAAAATTTTTACTACTTTATACTATTATCAATTATTACCGCTATCTGCTGCCAATCACCTTGCTGAGCAAAATTAGCACTTACTGCATAATCACGTGCATCTCTATCCTGATCATTAAAGATCATATTGATAGCGATGAAAGATGTTTTACTGTATTCACTGGCAAAATCCGCTATAAGTTTACACTTTTCTGGTTGTCCCACCAAGATATTTCTATGAAATACCAGTGCATATATTGGATTTTGATCTTGGAACTTTGCTTTAGCTATTTCGTCCAAAGCACGAATATTGAATTGAGCAAAAACGATATCGAAGGTTTCAGCTAATCCCTTCAATTCACGGGTCTTCATAGTTTCCCATACATGATGTTCCCATCCTATGAGTAAAATCTTCTTTTTCATTTTTTTTGTTTTGATTACGGTTTTTATATATATCTATAAACAAATGTCAACAACTATTTGATGTTTATTTATTTGTCAACCAGAAATAGTAGTAGCTATAGATGTTTTTTTGCTTCTCACAGCAAAATCGAGTATACTTAACATTAGAATAAAGATGAAAGATAAAAGACAAAAGCACTAGTCTACAACTTTAATCTTTAAACTTTAATATTTGAACTAAAAATCATGGAAGTTATAACCAACGTAGTGTATGATACGGACTATACTGGATATATTGCCGATGGCGGATATCCCCTATTCCAATCCCCAGTAAAAACGGAACATCTTGGATTTTTTGATACGTTTTTATCAGAAATTTTTCCTAGTTTATTTAATAAGAAATGATGACAAACATCTTCATGATCAGTCCAACACGTACAAGTTCCACCAGAAAACAAAGATATCAAGGATAAAGCATTGAGAGAACAAGTAAAATATTTATTGGAACTCCCTGATACACAATATAACGATCAAAAACTCACGAGTAAAATGAGACAATATATTTGAGAGGTAGAAAAAGAATATTCTACCGTCATCAATGATTATAAAACGCATATTGCACCCTCCTACTGGGAATTTAAGTCAACCCATTATAATGTGTCAGGAATTTTTTGAAAAACGTATTATGCACAAAGTTATCCATCATATATCGATGCTTTACGAACAAGAGATATTTTCGGTTTTCATGCAAAATGGGATATGAGTCGATTTGTCTATCCAGAAGATGATTCTGCTATTCAATCAATGCTCAAAAATAGAGCAACCCAATTGAAAGCAGAAGTGAAAGATGCCATAGAAAAAGGTATCACGCTTGATATGGAAATAGAACAACAATATAGAGATGTAGAGATGATTAGAGAAAAACTTACAACTCGTGAAGAAAGATATTTTGAAAATTCTTTTTATATCAACATATACGACGATAACGAAGAGAAGCTCAAGGAAACAGGAAAAAAAATTGAACAAAAAATATCAGGATATGGAATAAAAATCAAAAGTGCTGTTCAAAGGATGGATGAATGATTTACTTCTTGATTACCTCTTTGCACTGACGATCTTGCTATCAGTAGAAGTTCAGTAACTTCATCACTTGCTGGTGGATTTCCTTTTATTTCCAATGATATGGTACAAGATACCTGAATACTGTATGGTATCAATTTACATACCTGAGGATTAGTGATCTTCGATAGATACAATCAAAAATTACCAAATATGAATAGCATCATTCTTGCTACGTCTGGAGCAGGAAAATCATTTACGGTCAAGCTAGAAGTACTCAGATATCTGATCAATGATATCGATGTCATTATTATCGATCCAGAAAATGAATATAAGGCACTCTGTGAAAAAGTAGGAGGAACCTATGTAAACATCGCCACTAATTCACAACAATATTTGAATCCATTTGATATTCCACCAAAAATAGAAGATGTTGAATATGGGAAATGAGATTTGTTAAGAAGTCAGATAATGAGTTTGATATGAATGATTCAAATACTTATTTGATGATGTACGCCTGAAGAGGAAGCATTGCTTGATAAAGCATTACAAAGTACCTATTCACTAAAATGATTTTCGCTTGATGCCGAAAATTATGAAGGCAAACAACCACCACTTATGGGAGATCTCATGAACGTACTTGAAGGTATGGAATGATGAGATAGATTAGCATTAAGATTGAGTAAATATGTAAATGGAACCTTTGGAAAAGTCTTTAACAATTATACTAATATCGATATCAACAACAAACTTACCGTTATCAGCATCAGAGATTTGGAAGATGCGTTAAAAACACCTGCAATGTTCAATGTTCTCAATTGGATTTGGACCAAAGTAAGATCACACAAGAAAAAGAGAATGCTTGCTTGTGATGAAGCATGGATTATGTTTCAAAATGAAACATCAGCAGAATTTCTTTTTGGACTCACCAAAAGAGCAAGAAAATATTGATTATGAATTACTGTGATATCACAAGATATTGAAGATTTTGTGAGAAGTAAATATGGGAAACCAATTATCTCCAACTGTGCATTACAAATATTGTTGAAACAATCTACTACCTCAATCAAAACATTGAATGAACTTCTTGGACTCTCAGAAGCGGAACAGAGAAGATTGGTCTCAGCTAGTGTTGGAGAATGATTAATCTTTGCAGGGAATCAACACGTAGGAGTAAAAATTCTTGCCTCACCCGAAGAAAAAGCATTTATAACAACTGATGTCGCATAACTCATAGGGACGAGATGCATGGTACAAGGTCCTAGTCCCATGTACCTAGTTCCAAATACTGTAAACATAGTCAATTCAACATTTTAACACTTTAGCATTTTAACTTATTTATGGTGGAAGAAACAAAGATAGTTGATACCAACACAAAGACTCAACTTTCCCTAGCAGCAGCGCTGTTTTTTTCTCCATTGGTACAAAATATGCTCAACAAAAACACACGAAACATTTCTGAGCAGGACAAAGATTTTATCCGCGGGTATATTAAATTCGGATATATTACCCTGTTATTTTGACTCATCACCATTACAACAGGAATGTTGGATTATTTGTTTGCATTGCAAATTTTGAATGTAACCTATACTATCAGTATATTTATCTTAACCCTTTTGTTGATTATGAGTATTGTAAGTATCCTTTCAGATATCAGTCTCGTAAAATGAAGAGATTATAAAATACAAACCTATACTGTCGAAGGAAATAAAAAGGATATTATTCTTAAATATCTCCCTATCTATAATATCTACTTATGGTATATATCTCATAGTTTTGACAAACCAAATCGACGAATAAAGGAATCTATTTTATTGTGGATGATATTTCTGATCTTAGGTATGCTGGGGAATGTTTTCATTAGTAGTATCATACTTATTTTTATAATATTCAGAGTTGCTTCACTTATGTCTGATATCGACTTTCTTAATATATCAAGCAAACAACGACTCAATACCTTATTTCTCAAAAATCCCGAAGAAATTGTAGGATACATTACATGAGTCCTACGCTATCTGAGCAAATTACTTATCAATATATTTACAAAAACACAAGTCTATACATTGGCATCAGAAATAAAAAAAGAAAAAGACATATACAGTCGCATCATAGATGTCCACAATAATACCAATATCATCATTGAATATATTCTCTGAATTTTTTTGGTGATTTGATATATCTCCATAACTCATTTTGATTTCACCATTCGGACATATTATGCTAGCTTTTGATTACTTCTTTTAAGATATCTGGTTATGGTGATACACCTTAAACATCTTCCCCATCTTCCTATCGCAAGAGAAATATTATTTTTTACACACACAAGCATCCAATATTTCAAACAAAAATTCTTTATACACAAATAAACACTATCATGAACTACACACACAGATTGACTACAAACATCGCAAAAATCATTGGTTGGGGCATGGCCATAGTTTTTTCATTTGTAGCCTTTGCACATGGACAAACCTGTACGCTTCCTCGATGAGATACATTATCTGAAAATCAAACAGTATATGGATATTCAACTATTTTGTGGAATATCACATGACAAAATTATTTACAAGGATGTACTCCTTTTAGCGGTGCATTTTCCTGTATAAATTGATCACTTCAATGAAGCAATCCCAACATATATAAATACTCTCTTAATCAATGCCAATCATGAATACCAAAATCGTGCAGTCAATGGTCTGGTGGAATACTCAATCATGGACAAACCACCTATGGATATTCAGCATTATTATGGGCTAAATTTTGAGTTAATTATGTAGAAGGATGTACTCCTTTTAGTGGTACACTTACTTGTATAAATTGAGCTATTCAGTGAGAAAATCCTACTAATTTTCCCTATACCTATAATCAATGTCTCAATACGTTTACACCAAAAAATTGTAGTGATTGGGAATGAGGTATTATCTATCACGGTACTTCTGTAACATGATATTCGAGTACTAATGCAAAACTCCCTAAAAGTTGTGATAAAAATTTTTCTACCATGCTTACCTGTATCAATGGAGAAACTAATGGGAATTGGCAAACCTATAAATATGCTATATGTACATGAGAACAACTTATCCCTGGTGTAGATCTTGCTATCGATTCCTCACCATGACTTGTTGGACAAGACAATACCAGTGGTGGTTTGATTGCACAATGATCTAGTCCACAAATCACTCTGCTTATCCAAAACAAATGAACAGATATTGTTAATCAAGAAATTCCAAGTCCATGATTTATTACCTGTAGACGGATACAACAAAACATTGATGTTCATATTTCCAACCCCATAGTAAGTTTTGTCGTAAATCCTGGTACTAAAGTAGGAATAAACATCAGAATTAAATCATTATTCACTCAATCACTAGGCGCAAAATCATTGACATGTACAATAAACACACCTATGATAGGTGGCGATGTTAATCCTGCGAATAACATATGGACAGGTGTTTTTGAGGTTGTAAAAGCAGATAGATTCGATCTTGCACTCAACAAGAGTATATCAACAATCAGTAAAAATCTTGAATCCGCTGAAGGAGCAAAAGGAACACAATGACTACAAAATTTCTTGTATAATAAGATCATGAATGTACTACTTCCACTCATCATTATTCTCTGAATCCTTTCTGCGATTCTTTGATTCTATAAAATAATGTTTTCGAGTGAAGATACAGCAACCAAGGAATGAACTAGATATATCATCTATTGAGTCATAGGAATCATTCTCATTGTAAGTGCTAAATTTATCGGACAAAATGTATTTGATTTACTTAATCCTCCAAGTGGAGATATTAAATGATATGATATAGCTAGCTGACTTTATGACAAAATCATCTATCCATTTATCAAATTTGCAATCTATCTCGTACTCGGTGCTATGTTTATAATATTACTATCACGTGTTATCACTTTCCTTTTTGGAACTGATAGTGATGCTCAAAAAAAAGCAGGAACACTTATCGGATGGAATGTAATCGCTATGTTGATTATTATCTGAGCCAAACAGATTGTGGAAGCGATTTATGGTAAACAGGCTGCCGTGGTAAAAGATATCACTAATCTTTGAGAAATAGGTTCTTGAGTTTTGGCAGACAAAAACATCCCAATTCTCTATCAAGTTATCAACTATGCACTCGGAATAGCTTCATTGGTTATCTTAGTCATTATCATCATTCAAACTATTAAACTCTTAACGAAACCCGATGATCCTGCACAATTAAAGAATATCAAAAATAGTTTACTCTACATGTTTATAGGTATTTTTGTGCTCGGTGCCGGATATCTGATTGTTAATTTTGCTATTATTAACTAGATAAACTGACAAAAAATCAACTAATATATCGAGACGAGGAAATATCGACTAAAGGTAGCTGTCTTGCAGCTATTTTTTGTCAATTTTAGGCCATTTTTGGGCATATCTTCGAGAAATCTGAGCGATTTTTTGCCCTTTTAGTTATAGTTGAATTTTGGAAGTAGATATGTATATATACGTCACATTTATTTTTGTTATTATAAAAAATGCGTACTCTATTGATTATTGTGCTTATCCTTTCATGAATCGTATTTATTGGATCTG
>Ga0247841_10004738_pt1 | contig 22922 bp, 22 predicted proteins | sample LaCruzMarch2015__2_FD_192410 | JGI IMG/M metagenome (GOLD analysis project Ga0247841, IMG submission 192410) | Freshwater microbial communities from meromictic Lake La Cruz, Castile-La Mancha, Spain - LaCruzMarch2015_18m | ecosystem: Environmental > Aquatic > Freshwater > Lake | place: Spain... | reverse complement strand
GTAGCGGATCGCCTCCAACAGCAGGTCCTTGAGGCTCGTTTCCTCGAAGACCTCGCCCAAAATGTCGAACACGCGACCCGCCAGCGCCTGGCTCTCGACTTCGATCTTCTTGAGCAGGCGGTGGTAGACATCGCCCTCACGGGTCTCCTTGGCGACGAGGTTCCACAGGTGGCACACCTCCGTCTGCCCGATGCGGTGAATCCGACCGAAGCGCTGCTCCAGACGGTTCGGGTTCCATGGCAGGTCATAGTTGACCATCAGGTTGGCATTCTGGAGATTGACACCCTCGCCCGCGGCATCCGTGGCGACCAGGATGCGAACCTCTGGGTCGGAGCGGAAGAGTGCCTGAAGACGGCGACGCTCGTCACGGTGGGTGCCGCCGTGGATCGTGATGATGGCATCCGGGTTGCCGAGGACCCCGGCGATCTTGGCGTGCAGGTAGTTCAGTGTGTCCCGGTGCTCGGAAAAGACGATGAGCTTGCGTTGTCGACCCGCCGCGTCGCGCATCTCGGGGTTGTTCTGAAGGATCTTGGAGAGTTCATCCCACTTGCGGTCCTGACCGGAGGCGACCACGATCCTGGCCTGCGCTTCGAGGCCCCGTAGGATGGCGATCTCTGCGTCCAGCTCCGCCACGGTCGCGGCGGCAGTGGCATCGTCGATCAGCGCTTCTTCGAGACCCTCCTGCTCCTGCGCGTTGAGGTCGTCGTCATCGTCCGGAACCGCGGCAAGCGTCTCGGCCAGGGCATCGCGCCCCCTGATCCCAAGTTTTTCTTCGCGCAACCGGTTCTCAAGGCGCTCCCGCCGCCGCTTGAGCGACTGGAAGATGGCCTCTGGGCTTGAGGCCAAGCGCCGCTGCAGGGCGGTAAGGGCGAAGCCGACCGATCCCTTGCGGGAACCCTTGAGCTGATCGGCCTTACCCATCTCAGTCTGGACGTACTCAGTCACCGACTCGTAGAGGGCCGATTCGATCTTCGAGAGGGTGTAGTTCACCGTGTAGGCCCGGCGCTCCGGAAAGAGCGGCGTGCCGTCGAACTTGAGGATCTCCTCCTTGACCATCCGGCGCATGAGGTCCGAGGCATCGACCTTGTGCACGCCGTCCCGGAACTTGCCGTAGAAGCGGTCGGAATCGAGTAACGAGAGGAAGAGTTGGAAGTCCGCCTCTTTGCCGTTGTGGGGTGTGGCCCTCATCAACAACAGGTGGCGAGCATGGGCGCCGAGCTTTTCGGCAAAGCGGAAGCGGGCCGTTTTTTCAAGCTTGGCGCCGAAATAGTGGGCGGAGAGCTTGTGGGCTTCATCGAAAACGGCCAAGTCCCAGCCGGGGGCGCACAGTTTGTCCTGTAGCTCCTCGTTGCGCGAGATCTGGTCGAGCCGCACGATCAACTTCGGATAGTCATCGAAGGCGTTTCCGCTCGGCGAGGTCTGCGTAAGCTGTGTCGAGTAGATGTGAAACTCCAAGCCAAACTTCTCGTGAAGCTCGTCGCGCCACTGTTCGACCAGGCTACCCGGCGCCACGATCAGGATGCGGTGCGAGTCCGCGCGCATGATGAGCTCACGAATGTACAGCCCGGCCATGATGGTCTTGCCCGCACCGGGGTCGTCCGCGAGGACGAAGCGCAGCGGCCGACGTGGCAGCAGGGATTCGTAGACAGCGGTGATCTGATGCGGCAGGGGCTCGACGTTGGAGGTATGCACCGCCATCATCGGGTCGAACAGGAAGGCAAGATCAATCCGTTTCGCCTCACAAGCAAGCTGGAAGTCTGCCCCATTTCCATCGAAAGAAAACGGACGCTCCGCGCTTGCCAGGCTGATTGATGCCTCGTCAGCACGCGCAAGCTGGCACTCCTTCATCGCCCCGTCCGGGGTGCGATAGATCAGTTGGATAGCACCCTCACCAAGCCGCACCGTGGCGACCACGGACACCACCTGGCTCGGTTCGACTCCGGAAAGGCTCTGACCCGTCGTGATGTCTTCGAGTTTCATGCCTTCTATGCCTACTCTCCCCCCGAACCCAAGGGTCGGAAGACTCACTTGTTTTAGAAACGCTTGACTCTGCAATGCTTACGCTTGCAGGCGTCAGCGCCACCCGCCACCCGCCACCCGCCACCGGGAGGCCAATGACCAACCGATGAACGATCGGCCCTCCCCACGTTCAACGGTGGCGTCAAGAAGCGGCGCAGGAGGTCTAAGACCTCCGTCAGCGGGACCGGATCGAGCGCGTTCTTGTTGAGGAACGCCTGCCACTGGGTCTGCTTCTGCCAGGCTCTCCATGTAGGGCGCATCACATTGGCGATCCGGCAGAGTCGGGCGATGGTCCTGCGCGAGATCCAGGATGCTGTCCTGGGTCGCTTCCATGCCTTTAGCCTGTTCCACAATACCGGTTACCGTCAACTGTCACCTACGTTTTTCAACGCACTCGGTCTCGGCAGGGGCAGGCGCAACGGCTCGCCGACAGGTGTCGGCACCCTCACCCAGGCCGCCAGGCCGCCGCCGCGGCGATTCTCCAGCCAGACCTGCCAGCCATTGGCCTGGGCCAACTGGCGCACGATGGCCAGGCCCAGCCCGGTGCCCCCGGTGACCGGGCTGCGGGAGGCGTCGACCCGGTGGAAGGGCCGGAATACTGCCTCCAGTTGATTCTCCGGGATGCCCGGACCCTGGTCGATGATGCCGATGAGGCAGGCACCGTCGCCCAATTGCGCGCGCAGCTCGATTGGTGCGGCGCCGGCATAGCGCTGCGCGTTGGTCAGGAGGTTGCCGAGCACCCGCCGCAAGGCGGCGGGCGGGGCGCTGAGGCACAGGTCCGGACACTGCACTGTGACCTCGGCGCCGGCCTCCCAGGCGCGCCCGGCCAGGGCCTCCAGCATGGCGGTCAGGTCCACCGATACCGCGGCCTCGCCGTCCAGGCCGCGGGCCAGTTCCAGGACGTCCCCCACCAGCCGGTTCATCTCCTCGACATCGGTGTCCAGCCGCTCGATCCAGGTCGGATCGGGGCGCCGCTGGAGCATCTCCAGCGCCAGGCGCATCCGCGCCAGCGGGGTGCGCAGGTCGTGGGACAGTCCCGCCAGCAGGGTGGTCCGCGCCTCCAGCAGGTCATGGACCTGGCGGGCCAATTGGTTGAAGCGGTACGCCAGGCAAGCCAGTTCGCGCGGACCCGTCTCCGGCAGGAGTTCCGGGGTCGCGCCGCGGCCCAGCACGGCGGCGGCGGCAGCGAAACGCTTGAGCGGTGCCACCGTGCTGTGACCGAGCCACCAGGCGGCAAGGCCGGCCAGGAGGAGGGCGGCGGACAGGGTCAGCAGGGCGGCGGCCAGCGGCTGGGGGCCGACGCGGCTGCGCGGAAAGCCCAGCCACAGTGTCCGGCCGGCCGTCGGCACCCCGGCCCACAACCAGGGCTCGGTCCCCGCGGCGACGCTCGCCAAGTCCAGGGGCGCCCCGGTACGTTGTGTCAGTTGCGCCTCCAACTCGCGCACATAGATGCCGTGCCAGGCCGTCGACACCGCCCCCGGCGGCGCGGCGGCCAGCGTCAGCCCGTGGGACGCCATCAGCTCCCGCTCGAAGGCCGGCCGGGTCTCGGGCGGCAGTTCGGCCCAGGTCTGGGCGGCGAGCACCATCAGGCCGGCCAGATCGCTGGTCGCCCGCCGGGCCAGGGGCTGCATGAGCAGGAAGACCACGGCCAGCATCGTCAGCACCTCAAACAACACGAAGACCAGGGCGAGCCGCAGCGCGTTTTGCTGGCGCAGCGTCAGATTCCAGGACATGCCGCCGGCCCTAGGATTCAGCGCCGCGCGGATTGAACAGATAGCCCGCGCCGCGCAGGGTGCGGACATAGACCGGATTGGCGGGGTCGGGCTCGATCTTGCGCCGCAGGCGTGCCACCCGGATATCCACGGTGCGGTCATAGGGATCGCGCTCGTAGCCCTTGAGGAGATCCAGCAGCAGGTCCCGGGACAGTACCCGATTGGGCCGCTCGATAAAGACCTTGAGCAGGTCGTACTCGGCGCCGGACAGGCCCAGGTCCTGATCCCCGCGCAGGAGCCGGCGGGCCCCCTGGTCGAGCCGATAGGGGCCGAAGCGCTCGCCCTGCGGTTCCGGGGCCGGCGTCGGCGCCGGGCCCTGCGCCCGGCGCAACAGGGCGCGCAGGCGGGCCAGCAACTCCCGCGGGCTGAAGGGCTTGGCCAGGTAGTCGTCGGCGCCCAGTTCCAGCCCAACCACCCGGTCGATCTCCTCGCCGCGGGCCGACAGCATCAGGATCGGCACGCTGGAGTGCGTCCGCAACGCGCGGGTGAGGACCAGGCCGTCTTCGTTGGGCAGCATCAGGTCCAGGACGATGGCATCCGGCATGGCCTCTTGCATGGCGCGGCGCATCGCCTCCCCGTCGCCGGCCAGGTCGACGATGAAGCCGGTGTCGGTGAGATAGGCGCAGAGGAGATCCCGCAGTGCGGGATCATCGTCTACCACCAGGATGCGGGCGCTGGGGTTCATGCCGTCATCTTAGCCGAGAACCAGGCGTCGCTGACCACCCGGATACACGCCGTTACACACCGATACAGGCCGTTACGGCGCTGACAAGACGGTGCTACAGGGCGGGTCGAGCATGGGCGCCATGATCACCAAGGCCGTTCTGAGTTTCTTCATCGCCACCCTGTGCCTGGCCGCGGCGCCGGCGTCGGCGCAGACACCGCAGCCGTTTCGCAGCCTCAAGGAGATCCGTGAGCGCGGCGTCGTCATGCAGCAGTGGGAAAGCAGTTGCGCCGCGGCAGCGGTGGCCACGGTGCTCACCTACGGCTTCCACGACCCGGTGAGCGAGCGCCTCGCCGCCGCCCGCATGCTGGAGCAGACCGCCCCGGCCAAGGTCAAGGCGCGCGGCGGGTTCTCCTTGCTGGACTTGCAGCACTTCGTCACTGGTCGCGGTTACCGGGGCAGTGCCTACCGGCACCTCGGATTCGCTGACTTGCGGGTCTTTCACGCCCCCATCGTGCCCATCAATGAGCACGGCTACAACCATTATGTGGTGTTCAACGGCGTCACGGGCGATCGGGTCTTACTCGCCGACCCGGCCTTTGGGAACCGCACCCTGTCCATCGCCGGCTTCACTGCCGTCTGGATGGAGGGCATGGCCTTTGTCGTTACCCGCCCACCGTCTCCCTGAGTGTCACCATGAAGAACACCGCCCTGCGCCTCTTGCTGGTCTGCTGCGCAACACCCCTGCCCACGCTCGCGTTTCCCCAAACCCCACCGGGCAAGGCGGCCATGCGGGCGCCGGGCGCTGATGCCACCACCGCAACCGTCGAATCATTACAGCAACAACTGGCGGCCCAGCAGGCGATCAACGAGCAGTTGCAGATGCGCGTCAAGGCCCTGGAAGGACAACTGGCCGCCGGCAAACGGGGCGGCGGGTCGCCGCTCATCGGCCTCGATGCCAACGCCGCCAAGCCCCCGGTGGAGGCGCAAGCCGCGAACAGCGCGATGGAAGAGGCCTTGGTCACCAAGGGGCTGGTGTTGCTGCCCAGCGGCACCTTCCGCCTCACCCCCAGCCTGACCTGGTTTCACGACGGACAGGGCGATGACCATTATGAGTCCATCGCCTATGGCCTGGGTCTGGAGGCCGGCCTCCCCTGGGGCATGGCCGCCGCGCTGTATCTGCCTTATATCCAACGCGACTACCCGTTGGGGCGCGCCGACGGCACGGGTGATGTAGCGGTCAGTCTGGGCAAGCGGCTCACGCAGGAAACCGCATCCTGGCCGTCACTGGTGGCGCGACTGGCCTACACCCATGACAACGGCAGCGCCCCGTTCGCCCCCGTACCGATTGGCGACGGCTTGCGCGCGCTCACGCTGTCACTGTCAGCCGTCAAGCGCAGCGAGCCGGTGGCGCTGTATGGCACGCTATCCTATGGCTATGCTTGGTCCAGGACCGCGACCTTTTGGGACGGTGCGGGCTATCAGACCGGCCGTCTCACGCCGGCCGATCGCTTTGGCCTGACCCTCGGCGTCACCCTGGCCGCGACCCCCGCTATTTCACTCGATGCGGGGCTGTCCCTCGACTTTCCAGGCAAGGATAAGGTTGAACCGTGGGACGGCGAGGCGTACTACAGCGCGGCCGCCACGGCCGGTTACATCAACCTGGGCGCCGACTTTACCCTGGGCAAGAACCTGTTCCTTAATCTGTCGGCGGCGGCCGGGGTTACGGACGACGCCAACGACTTCATCTTCTCGGTGTCGCTGCCGTATCGCTTCTAGGGGCCAAATAACGAGTCAAGACAAGTCCAACACAAACACCACCGTTGTCGTTGTCGTTGTCGTTGTCGTAATCGTAATCGTAATCGGAGAAGCGATACAACTAGGGGTGTGAGAGAATCCAGCGCGCTACGATAACCTCGACAACGACAACGACAACGGCGCTGAGAGTATGTCCTAATGTACTTGCTTAATGGATGTATTTGGCTTATTGGTGAGCCGTTCCTGAACCGCCTGCGGCACCAACAAGCGTCCGCCGCAGGATGGGCTTCCGCGAGCGGTCAGACCGCGTTACGGCACTGATACAGTCTGACACGATGGGAAACAAAGCGATACTCCCTGGTCATGGTGGCGAAACGCCCTCAGTGAATAATGTCTCTACCGCCACACGGAGAAACGCCCCCAGGTGACACGCGGTTCACCAGGGGCCGTTTGCGGAAGCGGCTGTCAGTATGTGTTGATCGCCTAACCCAGTGCTCCAAAACACTCGCTTGAGGAAATTCAGATGAACGCAAAAGCCTTGTTGATCGCCCTGCTGGCCGGCGCCACTTTCACGGCCGCCGCGGCGGCTCAGACCACCGCGACCCAGGCCGCTCAGGGGCAAAGCAGCCAGCCAGCCCCGATTCAGCTCAGCGCCGCACAGATGGACCAGGTCGTGGCCGGTGGCAAGGGCCCCGGCACCGGCGTCTGCACCGGCACCGGTATCCCGAAGCGTGACGGCACTGGTCCGAAATACGGCAAGAAATAGGCCGTAAGCCGTGGTTGATGCACCGCCCCCGTCACCGGGGGCAGTGCAGCCGCGATCATAGAAGATCAACGAGCGCGCGGCAAGATATTGATTACTCGTACCCAATCAGTGCCCGAGAAGGCTTCGCCGTAGGTGGTCAAGCCGGTCAGTGTCAGTTTATTATCGCCGCCGATGATCAAGCCATTCAGTGTCTTGATCGCATCGATGTCGAACTTGGCGACGAAATTACCCCGATCATCGGCTTTCGAGCTGGCGATCAGAACACCGTTCAGATAGACCGAGTGGACCTCCACGTCGGCGTAGGGAACTTCGGTATGCACCGTCACAACATTGCCTGCGCTGCCAATATTCAAAGCGCTCGGCGAAACCTGGATAGCGGTTTCAAACGCCTGGACTTGCCAAGCTGATGCGCAGAGCATTAGCCCTGCTACCAGGAGTAAAGCTCGGGAAAGCCGGCTGGATAACATCATGATTCTCCAAAGATGAACGATCTGTTGACGCCAATCGCCGGGTAGCCGCGACGCCGATCAGGCAGCAGCGAACCTACCCACTTACACCATCTCTCCATAAGTATAGCTGAATATTGTAACGCCTCTCGCCGGCCGCACAGATACACGCCGTTACACACCGATACAGGCCGTTACGGCGCTGACAAGACGGTGCTACAGGATCCGGCGAGAATCGGTACCGTCATCATCGAGGCAGTTCCGATCATCAACCGCCTAACCCTCTGCGTGCTGCTCTGCGTCTTCGCCGCTGCGACCTGGGGCCAGGATCCGAGCGCGGCGCCAAGCAGGCCGCTTGACCTCAGTGTGCCGAGCGGGGCCCTGACCAGGACCTGGGGTTCGCCCACTGGCGCGGATGCCGCACGGCTGCCGGCGCTGGGTGAGCAACCCGGCGGCCCCGGCGGCCCCGGCGGCCCCGGCGTGGCCGGCGGCGTCGGGCGCAGTGGCAGTCACCGCGCTGACTTGCCCTACGGTACTGGCTACGAGGCCAGGCACGGTCAGGGAGGGGGAGGGGGCGGGCGGGGCATGGGACGAGGCCGCTGAGGGTTGACACCCGAAATAAATCTACTCTTCGGAAGGTAACCATCATGAAAAGCCGTATACTCATCAGTTCCCTGGTCATTCTGGCCTGCGCCAGCGCCGCTCCGGTCGTGGCCAAGGGACCCAACAGCCCCGGCGGGCCGCAAGTCGCGGCACCGAGCGCGGCGACGGTCCCCACCCTCAGCACGGTCGAGGCTGACGACTTGCTCAAGATGCGCGAAGAGGAAAAGGTCGCCCGCGATGTCTACCTCAAGCTCTACGCGCGCTGGAAGACACCGGTGTTCTCGCAGATCGCCGCCTCGGAGCAGATCCACTTCGATGCGCTCGGTGCTAAGATCCGGACCTACGGATTGACCGATCCCGCCCTGCCGGGAGAGGGCGACTTCACCAACACCGACTTGCAGAACGCCTATGACGAACTGTCGGCCAGCGGTCTTGAGTCCCCGGTGCAGGCGCTGACGGTGGGTGCGACCATTGAGGATATGGACCTCAGCGACCTGCAGACGGCCATCGCCGATACCGACCAGACGGCCCTCAGGACCACCTACCAGAACCTCATGGAGGGGTCGAAGAACCACCTGCGCGCCTTTGTCAAGCTGCTGCGTGCGGCGGGCGTGCAATACCGGCCGCAATACATCGACGAGGCGCTTTTCGACGCGATCGTTGGAGGATAACCAAGATGAAACACCAAGCCAAGATGATTACCCGCGGCGTGACCCTGGCCATTGCCTGCCTGTTACTGCCGGGCACCCTGGCGGCGCAGGCCCCGGGACCACCCGGTCCCATGAGTTTCTCCGACCTGGACAAGAACGGCGATGGGGCCGTTACCGAGCAGGAGTTCACGACCGCTCACGGGGCGCGCATGGCCGCGCGCGCGGCCCAGGGCGCACCCATGCGTGGTGCGGCCACGGCGCCGACCTTCGCCGACTTCGATCAGAACGGTGACGGCCGAATGACCCCCGAGGAGTTCCAGGCCGGACGCCAGGCGCGCATGCAGGGCCGTCCGGGGATGGGCGCAGGCCCCGGGGCTGGCCCCGGCGGTGGTATGGGGGGCGGGCCCGGCATGGGCATGGGCATGGGCCGCAACATGCCGGTCTTCACCGAGTTCGACCTCAACGGGGATGGCACCCTGACCGAAACGGAATTCTATGAGGCGCGGGCCAAGCGCATGGCCGAGCGTGCGGCCCAGGGGTATCCGATGCGCAATGCCGGCAAGGCACTGCCCTTCAGTGCCATCGACACCGACGGCAATGGTCAGGTGACTCCAGACGAATTCGCCGCCGGCCAGGCCGCGCATCGCGGGCAAATGATGCGGCAACCCTGATACCCTGACATCCTGATCAGGAGTCCCGACGGCCTCGACCATAACACCGGCCACGTTGCCGACTGCGACGCCGTCGGTCCGCACAGCGGACCCTACGGCCCCGTGCCCGTAGGGTCCGCTGTGCGGACCGGTAACGTACCGGGGCGGTGCGCCACTGCTATTGAGCTAAGGCGCACTCGCCGACCGCGTCGCCGCTGCCTGGAGTCCAAGGCTTCAGCCTTGGACTCCAGGCGCTTGGGCCGCGGCGCTTAACTTAACGGCAGTGGGCCGCTGCGCATGGCCGCTGTCGCGGGCGGCGACATCCAAGCCCCGGTCCGGCGGCAAACTGGCGTAAAATGATCGGCGTGCCTCGTGCGTGCGTCGGCTACGCCAGAGGCGGCACTGCCGCGGTCCGCGGCGTCCCGGAACGGTGAGCGGAACATGCCCTTGAAGACCTTGCTGACCCCGATTGCGCTGGCCGCTCTGCTCCTGACAGTGGGCTGCGCGACCCCCCACGGCGGCGGCAAGCGGGCGGCCTACGCGGACTTTCTGAGCCAGCCGGAGCGGCTGCGCCCAGCACCCAATGCGAGCGGGGCCCTGGTGTGGATCGATCCCGGGGCGGAGTTGGCGCGCTACCAGCGGTTCCTGATCGAGCCCATCCAGGTCCGGCTGGCGGACGATGCCGCCTACAAGACGGTCGATCCCACTGAGTTGAAGGCCCTGGCGGATTACTTGCAGCAGGCGATCACCAAGGCCCTGGGCCCCACCTACCAGGTGGTCAGCAAACCCGGCCCCGGGGTGCTGAAGCTGCGCATTGCCATTACCGACCTGGTACCGACCAAGCCCGCCTATAGTGTGGCTGCACTGGTGGTCCCCTATGCCACGGTCGCCGACCTGGCGTCCGGTCCGGTGGCCGGCCGCCCCGCGGGTTCCACCGCCTACCTGGGTCGCACCGGCATCGCCGGGATGCTGATCGACGCCCAGAACCAGCAGGTGGTCGCGGAGTACGCTGACAACCGGGTTGGGCGCAAATATGTGGTCGATACCAGCGGGGGTCTCACCGGCGCCGTTACGACCGGGGTCGGCGACTATGTGAAGTCCTATTCCACCTGGGCCTATGCGCGCCAGGCCTTCGACGGCTGGGCGGGGGAACTGCGCCGCTGGCTGGACGGGGTCCACCGGCGTCCGGGCTGAAGGGCGGCGCTGCGCCGTCAGTGAGTGCTTATCCCTGCGGCCGTTGGCCCGGGTGGAGGTGCCGCAGAACCACAAGACGAGCGATGAGGCCCTTTGGCAATACACGTAAAGAGGATCACTATGAGCGATAAATCCGTGACTGAATCCGGCCCCGAGGCCGAACTGACCGACGACGAACTGCAAAGCCGTCGGGGTTTCCTGATCGGCATGGGCCGCTGGTCGAAGATCGTGATCGGCGCCGCCCTCTTCGGCGGCCTGGCGGTGCCGCAGTCGGACGCCGAGGCGGGCTGGCTCAACCGCCGCGGCGGCTGGATCAACCGCCGCGGTGGCGGCTGGGTCAACCGCCGCGGCGGCGGCGGTTGGGTCAACCGCAACGGCGGCGGCCGCGGCGGCAGTTGGATCAACCGGCGCTGAGCAAGACCCGGTTGTCACCCGGCCCCGGGGCGATGGCGCCGGGGCCGGCCAGTCATCGAGGCGGCGCCCCGACGCCGCGGGGAGCAGGCCGCCGTGTCACACCAGACAGCGATCCCGCCCGGGGATTATCCGGACCAGACCGTTTTCAGCATTCCCGCGGCCCTGTTTCAGGCCTGCCCGGACCGTCGCGTGATCCTGCGCACCGCCGATCCCGCGGCGGCCCGGACCCTGCTCGGGCCCGCCGTGCCAGCGAGGGTCTTGTTCCTGCAGGTCACGGACCTGACAGCGGACCTGGGGCCCCTGGTCCACTGGGGTGAGGGGCTGGACATCGACCTGCTGATGGCCGACCCGGCGAGCGAGCTTCCCTTGCTCTACCGGTGCACCGGGTTGCTGGACCGCCATCCGGTGCGCGTGACGATCGCGCTGCTCCCGGGGGTGGCGCGGGCCGTCAAGCTGGCCGTCTCACTCGGCTTTGCGGTCCGCCTGGCGGGGCACCAGGCGTCCCCCGCACTGCTCGCGGAGCTGCGGGAGGCACTCGCGGGATACCTCCACAATCCCACCGTCGCCCAGCCGGTGGAGCCCTTTCACGGGCTGTTGCTGGCCTTCCTGCACGACACCCCGGTCGATCTCTGGTCATTGCTGGAGCGCGACCCGGCCGCGGTTCTGATTCTGGACGACCAGGGCCAGGCGGCGCCCGACCAGGGCCCCGCGTGCGTGACGGCGTGGCGCGAGGGGCTGGTCGCCGCCGGGGCCGAGTGTCGCGACTGCCCCTGGCTCGCCCCCTGCGGCGCCTATTTCAAATGGCCCCGGCCCGACACCGACTGCACCGGTGTGAAGTCGCTGTTCGCCGAACTGCACGCGGCGGCGGCCGAACTGCGCGCCGGGCTCGCCGCCTTTGCCGCGTCGCGGGGCTGAGCGCGCCATGAGTACCAAGGTCTTTTCACTGATCCTGCTCCCGACGCTCCAGTGCAATGCCGACTGTGACTACTGCTTCGAGGTCAAGACCAACGACCGGCTGTCCCTGGAGCGCCTGCAGGAACTGATCGACAAGGTGTTGGATCATCTGGTCGAACAGGACATCGCCGGGCTCATGATCCATTGGCAGGGCGGTGAGGCCATGACCCTGCCGCCGTCCTGGTTCGCCCGTGCCCAGGCCCTGATCGCGGCGGCCGCCGCGGCGCGCGGGCGCATCGTGACCCACGGCTTGCAGACCAACATGATTGGTTACAGCCCGAAGTGGAATCCGGTGATCCGCGAGATGTTCGACAACAGCGTCAGCACCTCACTGGACTATCCCAACCTCTACCGGCGCCGCCGGGGGCAGGACGCCGCCGACTACAACGCGGTCTGGACGCGCAACGTGCGCCTGGCGCGCGCCGCGGGCATCGAGGTGGGGGTCATCGCGGTGCCCAACGCGGCGACCCTGGAACTCGGCGCCGAGCGTTTCTACAGCCATTTCGTCGATGACCTCGGTATTCGCAGCTTCCAGGTCAATACGCCGTTCCCCGGGGGCGAGTCCAACCAGGCCAAGGGCCTGTTGCCGACGGGCAGTGCGGCGCTCATCGGCTTCTATATCGACCTGGCCGAGGTCTGGCTTACGCGCGGCGAACGCGATGGGGTCCGGGTCGGCCCCTTCGATGAGCTGTTGGCCTACTTCAGCGGCACGCCGACGGTACTGCCCTGCATCTGGACCGACGACTGTGCCAACCACATCCTCTGCATCGACGCCCGCGGTCACGTCGCCCAGTGCGACTGCTGGGTTACGAGCTACCCGGACTACCGCTTCGGCAACATCTTCGAGTGCGCAAGCCTGAGCGAGCTGCTCGCCGCCAGTGCGGTCGTGGAGCGCTTTCACCAACGTCCCATGGCGCTCGTCGCGCGTGACTGCATCGCCTGCGACTACCTGGCCCTGTGCCACGGCGGCTGCCCGGTGCGGGCCTTCTCGGTGCACGGCACCCTGTTTGAGAAGGACCCGCATTGCGCCCTCTACCAGGCCCTGTTCGGCCACCTGGCGAGTGCCGCGGCGCGGGAGGCCCGCGCGAGCGCGGCCCGCACCTAGCAGGTGGTGTTCCGGTTTCCGGGGCTGGTTGCGGTCCCGTGCGCTATGTTCTACGGCGCACCGACTGAAGCGGTCCTTGGGCCTATCGTAGTGAACATCGCAGCGGGCCCTCTCCTCAGCCATTGCCGAGGCTAAGGTGCGAGCCAACCAAAGCCGCTGCCGATCGCACCGAAGACAACCGCAGAATACCTGCTGCTGCAACCTGATTGGAGAATTATCATGCCATTGGTTTCCTTGATTGTTACCCTCGTCGTCGTAGGCGTCGCCCTATGGCTGATCAACAACTATATCCCGATGGACGGGAAGATCAAGACGATCTTGAATGTGGTCGTCGTCATCGTCGTGGTGCTGTGGCTGTTGTCGCTCTTTGGACTCTTGGGCTCCCTATCGGGGCTACGGGTCGGATAGCGTGCTGCCAGTCATGTACTAGCGGTCAGTACGCCGTCCTGATCAACGCATGTGCAAGACCGGCAGGTCGGACCGTAAGGTTTGACCTGCCGGTGTTGCGTTACCGAGATTTCTTCCAAGTGCCGCCGGATTAGTGAATGCTGGTCGCGTCGTTGTCGTTGTCGTTGTCGTTGTCGTAATCGTAATCGTACTCGGAGAAGCGATGCAATCTGGCGTGCGAGAAAGCCCGGGGGCTACGCTAACCTCGACAACGACAACGACAACGACAACGACAACGACAACGGTTGTGTTGTGTTTAATTGTTGACTGGTTACTAAGGCGTCGCCCCCGTCGCCCCCGCCGCGGGGGGCGATGCGTCTCGCGCGACCCTGGTTTCAGCGCTGCGGCTGCGAATGCTGGGTCTGGACGACGGCGAATTCCTCCGCGCTGATCCGTCCATCGCCATTCAGATCAATCGCCTCGAAGGTTGGGGCATTGCGCAGACTGCCGATCGGCAAGCCCTGTTGTGACTTTTCCACGGCGCGGTTGGCCCGTGCGTCATTGAATTCAGACGCACTGAGGCCGCCGTCGCGATTCTCGTCGAGATCGGCAAAGGCCGGCAGTGTCCCTGCCATGCCGACCCCGCCGCCATCACTGAGTCCCATCTGCGGGCCGGACCCCAGGCTCCCGGGACCACTCGCCGGCGCGGGCGGCTGAACCGTGGCGAATTCGGCGGCCGTCACCTGACCATCGCCATTGCGGTCAAAGACCGCGAAGGTCGTCGTGTTGGCGACGCCGCCCATGGGCGCGCCGGCCGCCGCACGCTCACTGGTCTGCTGCTCCTGAACACGGTTGAACTCTTGCGCACTGATACTGCCGTTACCGTCCCGGTCGTAGGCGCTGAACGGCAGTGGGCCGCCGACGATGGCGTTTTCGGATTCGGCCAGTGCGGGCTGGACCGCGCAGGCGGCGGTGATCGCCAGGCTAAGGACAAGCATCTGGGTCTTGTGGTTCATCATGACTCTCTGTAAAAAAAAGGTTCGGTTGGCGTGCCGTCCGGCACCGCGGCGCGACCATGACTGGCAATACGGAGGTTGGCCGAGATGGCAGAACCCGGCGAGGGCCCTGTGGCGTGGGGCGAGGGCGCGACAGAACTCAGGGCTGCCTCAAACGCCTGGCCCCGACACTCAAGTCCTTCCGGGACCTTCTTGTTATAGGCTGGGTCGCCTGGCGGGTCGGTGCGCTGACGTACATAAGCCGTCGGTCCCGCCACCCCATCCCCATTTGACTTCCCGGGGCGGGCTCGCACCGCTGACCTCAGGCAAGGACAGTCACACTGGCGGAGCTGGTGTAATGAGGTACCAGGCCAGTCCGGCGACGATGAACATGCGGTACACTCGTAGGCCGGGTTAGCGCAGCGTAACCAGACTTTGGCACACAACCTGTGCAGGTTGTTCTGGAATCCTTCCTTAGCCACTCAGTGCGGAAACTTCCCCGGCAACTTGGTCTTCCACTCGCTCATCAGCACCAGGTCGCACTCCACCGTGGTCCCGTCCGGGTTCACTATCGACAGTTCCCCCACCCTTTGGGTCTGGTCGATCTGGAATGCCTCGGTCATCAGGTCCAGCACGGCCTGTTTGTACTCGGTGTCCGTGTTGCCCTTTAGATGGTCGCCCTTGGTCTCCATGACCACCAGCCGTTTGCCCTTGCCGTACTGGTTGCCGGGCTGCACGGCAAAGATGAAGTCCGGATAGATGCGCTCGCGCCGCCAGCCCTGAAGCACATACTGGTGCCGTGCGACGTTGCGATGCCACCAAAGGAGGGATTTTTCCGCGTCCAGGTAGACAGCAACCTCGCGCTCATCTATTTTGCCCAAGTCGTTCTTGTAGATCGGCGAGAACAGGCTGCGTTGCAGGGGTCCGCCGTCGGTCCCGAGCATCTGGTCCGCCCCTTCGGGTTCGTAGGTCACCGAGTCCGCGGGCATCGCCCAATTGTGTCGGTCGGTGCGCAGCCGGAACTGGATGCGCCCCGCCGCGACCTCCTTGCGGAAATGGGCCTCGGCCATCCGATCCCGCTCGCCGTCCAACCACTTGCGCAGTTGCTCGATCAGCAGCCCGTGGAGCTTGCCGAGCGTTTCATCCGCAAAGCCCCGGCGTTGCAGTCCAGCGACCAGGGCGCCGACGATCTCGCGCGCAATCCAGGCGTTCGGCACGATATCCGACACCATGCGCACGGCATAGGCGGGGTCGAAGGCCAGGCGCTCCCCGGTGTTGCCGGTCACTTCCGAGACGATCCGCTCCTCGCCGGAGTCCACCAGGCGGATGCGCCGCATCTGTTGCTCCGGACTCTGGAAGTTGTCCGGAATCTTCGCGATCAAGGGCGTCGGGTCGAGCCCGCTCCAGTCCAGTGCAAACAGGATGTCCTGCTCGTAGTCGAGTTTCCGCACCGAGTCGTCTTCGACTCGCAGTACCTCGGGCAGGTAGATTTCGGTCTTGGCGAAAGCTGGGCGCCGCTTGATCGCTCGCGGGCCTTTCCCGTCCGCGCCCCCCTCCGGGTCCGCAATGCGAATCTCCTGCACCAGGTCGGCCAGTCCGTCCGCTTCCAGGCCGCTCTTGATCGCCGCCACCACGCCCTCGTGCGGGAAGAACCCGCGCACGTCCCCCCGGTCCTTGAACATCCGCAAGGTGTCGTTGGTCTGCCGATTGGCCGATTGCAGCATCAGCAGCATGACGCAGAGGCTCGCGTCCACGTCCCGCGCGTCTAGCTTATCCCCCTTTTCCATCAGCAGGACCCGATTGCCCGAGAGGACATCGAGCATCTGCCGATAGGGGTGCTGCCGGTCGGTCAGTTGGCGCTTCGTCTGGCTGTAGATCGCCTCGTTGGGGACGATCCAGAGGACAAAACCGGTGCTGCGCCCCAGGTAGCGCCCGAAGATGCGCGACAGGGCCGAAACGGCGAGATAGGTCTTGCCGCCGCCCGTCGGTACCTTGAAGACCACGTTGGGAACGGCGCGCTTCATCCCGTCGGCGCGGGGCGAGTAGGGAACCCTGGCCCGGCTTGGCGGCAGCTTGCCGGCCTCTTTGAGGGCTCTCCACGTCTTGGCTGGGAAGTTCGGTACCTCGCGAATCAGGTCCGGGTCCGACTCCCCCACATTGGCGGCGGCGATCTTGTCGGCCTTCGCCTTCTGCGCCGCGAGCTCGGTCAGATACTCATCGAACCGGGCCAAGACCCGGGCCTGATAGTCCAGGTCGCGCAGGGGCATCAGTTCGACCTCTGGTTCGGCGAGAGGGTCAGATCGTCGGGGCCATACTCCGGCCCGTCATCGCCGAAGGTGCGGGTCAGCCCTCCGGCGGAGAGGTCCGCCCAGCCCCCAGGCGCTTCATCCGCGAGGGGCTCCAGTACGATCGCCAGCAGCCGGGCGTCGGGGGCGAGCGCGAAGGGCTCGTCGCGTCGGACAGTTTGGCCGTCATCGTGGGCCTTGAGTGTGATAGCAGGCATCGGGGCCTCCTCAATCGTCCGCGGCGTCGAGCACGGCGGTCACATGCGTCAACAGGGCCGCCACCTCGGCGACGATGGCCGGACGGTCGAGCGGCGCGTCGGCGTCCGGGTCACCTTCGTCGTAGCGGGCCAGAATGCCGTAAACCGAAAAGCGTTCGAGGGGCCAGAACCGCTCCACATCCGCCGCCGCGCCTTCCAAGCGCATCAACAGCCCTGCCAGGTCGTGCGTGAAGGGATAAGACCGACGCCGCGCGGTCAACCAGGCCTTGAGCGCCTTCTCCACCGCTTGTTGCGCGTGAAAGCCATAGATGGCGTCCGCGAACAGCGCGGACGCCTGCATGCCAACCAGGGCATCGAAATCGCGTCGGGCGAGCCGCAGCAATGAATGCGCGTGATCAAGGGTTGCCATAGAGCAGGCGCCCCTCCCGAACGGCGTTCGCGACCACATGATTGAGCGCCTCTTTCCAGCGCTGGAACTCGTCGCGGCTGTAGACGAGCAGGTCCTTGCTGGCGGGCACATAGCGAAGCGCGTGATACAGCCGCGCCGCCTCACGTATCCGGCTGCGGCCCAGGCCGAAGGGCTCGCGCTCGATGATGAGCAGGTCCACGTCGGAATTCGCGCCGGCATCGCCGCGGGCCCGAGAGCCGAACAGGATAATGGCCTCCGGGTCGGCCTCGCGCACGATAATGTCAACCATCTGGCGCAGAACCTCGGCCTCGTTGAATTTGGTCTCTGCCGGTAACGGTAACGGCGCAGCGGCGGCGTGCGGTGTGCTCATTGGGGCTTCTCCACGCGGTACAGGGCGAAAGGTAAGGGCACAAAGGCCACCTCGCAGGGGAGTTTGGCATCCTCCAAGACCCGTTTGGAAACGAACCGGGTCGGGGCATAGACCAGGTGCGGCTTGTCCGGCTTGGCCGCGGCGATGGCCTTGGCGCGTGAGAGGGTCAGGGCCGCGTCTCGGGACTTGAGGAAGTTGAGATCTGGGCGGTAGATCAGCCACACATGCTGTGCGGACGACGCCCCCAGGTAGCCGACCCCCGCGACTTCCAAGGGTTCGGCAGCGATCGGCCGGGCCTGATTCGTCGCCATGTGGAACAGCAGGGCGCCCAGTTGATCGAAGGCCGGCAGGTTCTCGCCGGTCAGCAGCTTGTCCATCTCCACCGCCGCGCCCAAGGTGCAGTAGGTGAACTCGCCACCCAGGCCCTCGGTCTTGCGGGTCACCTCGCGCTCGCCGGTCACGATCAGTTCGCCGTCCTTGACCTCCGCCTTGATCCGGTCGAAGCGCTGGCCCTCCAGGTGTTTGATCGACTCCACATGGTCCAGGAGCTTGTTCGCCTTCTTGAGGCTCGTGAAGGTCAGGCGTTCGCGGTGCAATTCCTCCCGTTGGGTGCCCTTGAAAGAGTAGCCCAGGGCGACTCCGCGCACCCGTTGAGCCGTCAGGGTGTCGGCATAGTCCTCGCACTCCACCAGGATGAAGCGACGGTTGCCGCCGTCCTTCTCGTTGGCGGCGAGAACTGCGTGGGCCGTCGTACCTGATCCGGCAAACGAATCGAGGACTATGGAGTTCTCGGTGGTAGCAATGTCCAACACCTTCGCAACCAAAGCGACGGGCTTCGGCGTCACGAACACATCGCCGGAACTCTCGAAGTTCAGGATTTCAAGCAGTTCCTTTTTCGCATCCTGCGTGTGACCAACTTCAGAATATTCCCAGAGAGTTTGTGGTACTCGCCCGGCTTTTACTTCGGATAGAAAACGCTTGATCGAAGGCACATTGCTGCCGTCTTCACCCCACCAAATGCGGCCATCTTTGTCCATTTCCTCAAACTTGGGTCCCGATACCCGCCAGTAATTTCCTCCTGGTGGTGCGCTAATTACCCGGCCCGATGGGCAAGTAATCGGATACGTTCCTTCACTGTAATAATTTCGCGCCGACAGGTCGCCCGGTTTCCAAGGCCCCCGCGAGTCATTGTCGGGGTTATCGTACCGTGCATCCATATCGTCGGTTCGTTCGAGAAGATTCGGCCGCCAGATGTTCTTGGCCTTGGCATAGATGATCAGATAGTCGTGATCTTCCGAGAAGAATTGCGCCGATGGTTTGGGAGAATAATTCTTGTGCCAAATGCAGGTCGCCACGAAGTTATGCGCACCGAAGATGTCGTCCAGGATGTCTCGAGCCCGATGTATCTCATTGTCGTCTAACGTCATCCACAGGCTGCCATTCTCCGACAACAGTTCATGCAACAACCGCAACCGCGGCCACATCATCGCCAGCCACTTGTCGTGCCGTAGCCCATCCTCAATGCCCACCGGATTGCTGTCCAACCACTCCCGCATCATCGGGCTGTTCACGTTGTCGTTGTAGCACTAGCCCTCGTTGCCGGTGTTGTAGGGCGGGTCGATGAAGATGCAGTCCACCTTACCGGCATACAGGGGCAAGAGTGCCTTGAGCGCGTGCAGGTTGTCTCCGTGGATGATCAGGTTGCCGTCCAGGCGCCCCGTCTCGCCCGACGCGCCGACGGAGCGCTTGGGGTCGGGGACCAGGGGGCGGAAGGGCACCGCCAGGTGATGGTTGAAGACGAACTCCTTACCCTTGAAGAACAGTTCCGGCATGTCATGGGTTCCGCTGGTCTTGGGCGTCCGCGTCAGGCGCGGGCACGTTGCGCTAGATTACGGTGCGCGACGATCAGGGGCAATGCGTACCGCTCGGGTCGGCAGTTGTCGCCCGTGCGCCCGGACCGCCCCGGCCGCGGGTCTTCTGGTGTGCGAACGGGGGTGTCAGGTAGGGGCCGAACGGCGGGCCGGGGCGTTTTGTCGTGGGGCGTTGACGGGGACTGGGCGATGAGTGCGCCATGGGCACAAAAAAAGGGGTTAGGCTTTCACCTAACCCCTTCTTTATATTTGGCTCCCCGGGACGGGCTCGAACCGCCGACCTAATGATTAACAGTCATCCGCTCTACCGACTGAGCTACCGGGGAATGTCGACAGCCCATTATCTTAGCCACTCGCGGCCCTGTGGTCAACCGCTAGATTCGGTCGGCTTGTCCTTGGCGGTTCGCTGATGACGGGTACCACCAGGCGCACTTGTTCGGACCAGTAGGCGTAGGGTGCGCCGCGCGCACCGCAAGAGGCTGCGCCCGACAGGGGTCAAGGTCTCGGGCGGCGCCATGGCGCGCACGGCCCACCCTACGGCAGCGGCGCGGTTGTCCGGGCATTTGCATCACGCGGTATTAGGGGCGGCACTGGAGTGCCACACCGTCGGGCGCATACTGTGCGACCCGGGCACGCCCCACGGCATCGACGATCACGGCACGCGCGATGGTCGAAGTTCGTCGATCGCAGAGCGTGACGGTTGCCGCACCGCCTGCCGAACCATCAGGATGGAAGAAAAAGCGCGGTGAGGTGCCGTTCTTGTCGATCGTCACCGAGGCAAGCTCGGCCGCGTCCACGCGCCGTAGAACTTGCAGAATTTTGGGCGGTGACACCGTATCGACCAGCGCAACCATATAGCCGTCCTGCCAAACTTGATTGTCCGGCCAGGGGGTGGGGGGGGTGTCCGTGCATGTCTTGGCATTGTTGCAGGGCCCCACGGCGACCCGGCCGCCCCCGCGTCTGACCGCGGTGGAGCGGGCATATTGGAGGTGGGCCAGCAGGGTGTTGGCGGTACTGGTCAGCTTGGTGCGGGAGAGGAGGTCGGCGAAGGCCGGAACCCCAAGCGCCAGGAGGATGATCAGCACCAGCACGGTGACCATCAGTTCGATCAGCGTGAACCCGCAGCGGCGGCGATGCGTTGCAGTCATGGGATTGCGCTCCTTGTGACCTGGCGCAAGTCTAGTCGCTGCCGTGCGGGTTTGCCGTGAAAGTCGCGCGTCGCCCCGCGTGCGCCGCGCCAGTCGGCTGGCCGGCGCTACCCGACCGCCCGGCCGATCCGCTCCAGGGCCTGGTCCAGATTGCTCGGGCTGGTCGCAATCGAGATGCGCACATGCCCGGCCAGCCCGAAGGCGGAGCCCGGCACCAGGGCCACCCCGACCTTCTCCAGCAGATACTCGGCGAACTCCAGGTCGTTGCTGACGCCGGCCAGCCGCTCGATGGCCTGCTGGACCCGCGGGAAGACATAGAAGGTCCCGTCGGTGGGCAGGCACTCGATGCCGGGGATCAGGTTCAACTGTTCGACCACATGGTCATGGCGTTCCTTGAAGGCCCGGGTCATCACGCCGATGCAGTCCTGGGGGCCTTCCAGCGCGGCCTGCGCCGCCACCTGGGCGATGGAGGTCGGGTTGGAGGTGCTCTGGGACTGGATCTTGGTCATGGCCTTGATGACCTCGACCGGGCCCCCGGCATAGCCGATGCGCCAGCCAGTCATGGCATAGGCCTTCGAGACGCCGTTGAGCACCAGGGTGCGGGGGGCGAGGTCTGGGCACACATTGAGGATGTTGACGAAGGGGGCCGCGTCCCAGCGGATGTGCTCGTACATGTCGTCGGTGGCGATCAGGGCCCGCGGGAAGTTGCGCAACACCGCGCCCAGGGCCTTCAGTTCGTCCGCGCTGTAGGACATGCCGGTGGGGTTGGACGGGCTGTTGATGACCACCAGCCGGGTCTTGTCGTTCATCGCCGCCTTGAGCTGGGCCGGGGAGATCTTGAAGTGTTGCTCGGCCGGCGCGTGCACCAGCACCGGGGCGCCGCCGGCCAGCAGTACGATATCCGGATAGGAGACCCAGTAGGGCGCCGGGATCACCACCTCGTCGCCCGGGTCGATGACCGCGAGCGCCAGGTTGAAGAAGCTCTGCTTGCCGCCGCAGGACACCAGCACCTGCTCCGGGGCATAGTCCAGCGCGTTCTCACGCTTGAACTTGGCGACGACCGCGGCCTTGAGGCTGGGCATCCCGTCGACCGCGGTGTACTTGGTGAACCCCTGGCGGATGGCCACGACGGCCGCCTCCTTGATGTGGTCCGGGGTGTCGAAGTCCGGCTCACCAGCGCCCAGGCCGACGACGTCCTTGCCCGCCGCCTTGAGGGCCTTGGCGCGGGCGTCGACGGCGAGGGTGGCAGAGGGCTTGACGGCCTGGACGCGGGCGGCGAGCTTGATGGTCATCGGCAAGGGTCTCGGGTGAACAGATCAGAATGAACCGGCGTGGTAACCGCTTAGTATATCGGATTGTAGCGGTGCGAACATCAGTGCCGGACTCGGAGCAGTGCTGTCGCAGCAGGTCTTTGCGCCCCTGCCGGTTGGCGATCCCGCCGAGCTCTTAGTGGGACACGGCCAGGTTGCGCTGCCAGTCGGCGTTGCTCGGGTCCGCGGTGGCCAAGCACTCGGAAATCGCGAGGGACTGCCCGTAGTCCGCGAGCGCGCCCGCGAGGTCGCCCTGGGCATGCGGGTCAGTTCCGTGAACACGCTGCTCGCCTCGCCGCGCGCCTCGATCGCGGCGAAGGAGGAGGCCAAGTCGTCGATGCGGGCGAGTTGGAAGACGTCCTTGCAGCCCGCGAGTTGCTGCTCCAGCCAGGCCCGCAGTTCGCCGTGGCCGGTGCATGCTTGCCGAGCGCGGCGAGGATGGGTTTCGCTGTCGCGCTGCACCTGCGGTCGGTAAGCGATGCGGCTAGGGGGGCAGCGCCAGAGTTATGGAATGGATTCCATAGCAAATGCCGCGCGTTCCCCTTGAATCGCCTCGCCCCGGAGTGCGACGTGACGATCGGGGGCATTGATATTAAAGTAATTTCAAAGAAGTCGCCGGTGCCGTCCACTGCTGGCACGCGCCATGCTGTATACCCGTCAAGCGACCGAGTCGGCAGGATGCCACACCGGGAAGCCCTGAGGCCGCCGGCAGTATCAAGCGGCTCAGGGGACTCTCCCGGCGGGGTGGGGGCGCAGGGAGGCGCATTGTGACCCAGGCCCGGTAGGTTCGCTTTCGGCGCACATCATGTGCATGTCAAATCACTCTCAGAGGGTAAAGAAAATGGCAAAAGTCGCCAACTCCACCGATTCCTCCAGCCTGGCCGAAGTTGTTGACCGCATTCTGGACAAGGGCATCGTGATTGATGCGTGGTTG
>Ga0247841_10004737_pt1 | contig 22923 bp, 20 predicted proteins | sample LaCruzMarch2015__2_FD_192410 | JGI IMG/M metagenome (GOLD analysis project Ga0247841, IMG submission 192410) | Freshwater microbial communities from meromictic Lake La Cruz, Castile-La Mancha, Spain - LaCruzMarch2015_18m | ecosystem: Environmental > Aquatic > Freshwater > Lake | place: Spain... | reverse complement strand
CTAGATCATAGACCAGAAAGAGATAAAAGAATAACTACACATTGTGCATTAGTTTCTCGTGCTTTTGGAGCAGATGAATTTTATTATTCAGGTGTTGAAGATTATAGGTTACACGAAAATATTAATAAAATTGTAAAAAGGTGGGGTGGAAACTTTAAAATTAATTATTGTGCATCTCCTGCATCTTTTGTTAGAGAATTTAAAAGAAAGGAAAATGGAATAGTTATTCATTTAACAATGTATGGAGAACAAGTTATTAAAATCATTAAAAAAATTAAAATTAAAGAAAACATTCTTTTTATTGTTGGTGGACCAAAGGTTCCTAGAATTTATTATGAACTTGCAGATTACAATGTTTCAGTAACAAATCAACCACATAGTGAAGTTGCTGCTCTTGCAATATCTTTATATCTACTATTTCCAGATAAATTAGATGGAGATACATTTAATGGAAATATTAAAATCATTCCTGATGAAAATAAAAAGAATGTTATTAACTTAAAATAAGATAGTATCATAATTATATATAGATTAGATAATTTTCTAGTAGTGATAATTATGAATAAGCTAAAAAAAGAACTATTAAGTGAAAAAAATACAAACTATTTTTTAGAACAGATTGCTGGGCCTCTTGCACCTAGTGTTGTAAAGATATTCAATAACGAGGCTTTATCTCCAGAAGATATATCAAAAAGACTTAAAGAAAAAATAACCACTGTTAGATCTACATTAAATAGTCTACATTACAGAGGAATAGCCTGTTATAAAAAGCAGAGAAATGATAAAAATATGTATGAGTTTCTTTGGGAAATTAAATTTAAGAAAATAATTGAAATATTATTACTACAAGAAATGAAAAAGTATAAGAAAAATGAAGATAGTATAAATGATAAAGAAGTACATGATTTTTTCTATTGTCCTAATAAATGCACAGAAGTTGCTTTTGAAATTGCAGCAGCTTATGATTTCAAATGTCCTACATGTGGGAAGGGACTTGAAGTAGTTAATACAAAAAATAAACTTACTAATCTTAAGAAACAAAATAAGCAAATTGCGGAGAATATTAAAAAACTCGAAAGCCTTATTGAAAAAATTAAGGATAATACAAATGGGTATGTTTGTGAGTAAAAGTACCTTTTATATATATTTTGGTAGCATAAATAGATATTTAGTAACTCTCTTTTTAATAATTAAATATTATTAAAGATAATCAAGCTTTAAAAATTAGCGGGGTGGGGCAGCCTGGAGTGCCCGCCGGGCTCATAACCCGGAGGTCGATGGTTCAAATCCATCCCCCGCTATATTTCTAATTTTTATTTAAATTTAATTATTAATTTTTTGTGGTAATTACTACAAAAATTTATCTTTTCTGTTATATTTGTTGGACACAATGCACCATAAATGTTATTGTGGTTTAAAGTAAATAAAACAACAAGAATTAAGAAAAAAGCACAAAATAAGCTAATAAAACAAATCCAAGGTTATATTAGACAAATAATCACAATATAAACACAAAAATAACACCAAAGTAACTATATTTTATAGTAATTACTTTAAAAACCACAGTAATTACCACAAATATAGTTTAAAATCAATAATAAAAACAACAACATATACATAAAATAAACTATAATAAAACTTCATAAAGATCTGAATTATAGAATACAAGAAAAACCACACAACAAATTATGTTTAATTGTTGGTAATTACTATAATTACCAATTTAGGGTGTAAGTAATTACTGTGCTTACAGAAACCTTTATAATAATTACGGTAATTACTATATAGGATAAGCTATGAATATAAAAGAAATGTTTAAAGGGTTTACTAATTTATTTAAATCAAAAGATAAAAGTAAACAAAATACTAATAACAATGTATTTAGTGGTAATTACCATAATGAACGTAATTACGAAACAACAATTGAAAATAATCCAAACATAATAGCTGATAAAATAAATAAAGATGAAATTAATTTTGAAAAACTTAAAAAAATATCAGAACACACAGCAGTATATAATGAAAAGCAAACAACAGAGATGATTACTGAAGAAAGAAGATCTCAAAATATAATAGCTAATACTTTAATAAATAATACAAAAGATAATGCTGATGTTAGATCAGTAACTATAGAGGAATTAAAGAACGAAATAAACACAATTTGGGATATACTAAAAATAAAAGAAAACACACAGGCAGAACATATAATTAAATCAACACCAGCAGATAAGTGGGTTACAATGGATGAAATAAGGCACAATATAAAAATGCAATTTAATGTAGAGTATATTAATGAGAAAAGTTTGTATCCTTACTTAAAGACATTAGTTGATATAAATTTAATTAAGATGAATAATATAGGTAAAAAAAGGACTTGGAAGAAAAATATTATTGTGATTGAAAACAAAAAAAATTAATTTATATGTTATATTTAACTTTTAATTTATTGTATGTTTCATAAAATATAGATAAATCATTCGAGGATTTATATGTTTCATTAAACCAATTTATATTTATTATTTTTTTCATAATATTTAAAATTATAATTATATAATTTTGATTTGAATTATCTTTGGATAAAATCAAATTAAGTTCTTCAATAAAGTTTACTTGCTTATTTAATTCATTAACAATTTTTAGTGTATTAATGTAATCTTCTAATGTTTTAATAATTGTTTCTGAATCAACATCTATAAAATCTTTTTTATATTCTACAGTCCAATTACCTTTATTTTTCCAATTATGTGTTGGATTTTTGCCTGTTTCAAAATATTCAATTAATTCTGTCTCACAACCTATTGGAAGAATTAATGAATTTTTACCAGATTTTATGTAAGGTGTATTTGATACAACTCCATTTCTAAAATAATTATATATTTTCGTACTTTTTTTAGTAACGTTCTGGTTATATCCATATATAGATCTAAACACTTTTTGATATAAATATGATGAATGAGCTGTGTTTTCTTCGAAAGAAAATTTATATTTAATTAATACAGATCTTATTTTAGTCATATATGAGACACCCCACACTTCTTCTATTAGTTATTATTAATAAGTAATTATTGGTTATGTATATGTATATATATATATATTTATATATAGATTTTATTAAATTTATCTAAAAATAAAGAAAAAAAGAAGATAATTTTATCTTCTTCCTGATGCTGCTGTTGAATATTTACTTCTATATCCTATGTATTTCTTTCTAATACTTGCATCTCTTGGATTTTCTTGTTCTTCATCTGCTTCAGGAGCAACCATTTTTGGTTTTTGTGATGTTGGTACGTTTCCTGCATTAATTAAGATGATATCGTCAACAGAAATTACTTTATTATATGGTATACTATGATCTGTTATTATCTTCTTAGCTTCAACCTTTGAATTAACCTTAAGTGGTTGTGTTGTTATTGTTTCAATAACACCTTGTTCTAAGTTAACTATAAGATCATGTACCTTTCCTCTATATGTAGCATCTGTTTGATATAAATCCATACCAAATAGCTTTGAAATTCTTGTAGTCATTTTTATTCCTCCAATTAAATATTATTTTTTTGTATACTAATGTTATACAACATCTTTTTAAATATATTTATTTAATTTTATTTTTATTTTTTGTTTTTTTATTTGATTTCCAAACAAATTCATTTTTTGTGTCTGTTTTTCCACACCACTCTAAAGGTTTCCTTAAGATGTTCATATATGTCTTTATTTACTTTTTGTTCATCCATTAATTGACGAAGATACATTTCTGTATTTTCTGTTTCTGGTCTTTCTTCTAATTTCTTAATTTTTTCTGCATTTTTTTTAATTTCAAGCTCATGAAATCTAATTAATTTTAATAATCCCTCTTCTTTATTTTTAAGTTCTAATATATCTTTATTTTTACTATACCACGCATCATATGTTTGTTCAAATTCTTTTTTTGCTTCTTTAAGAAATTTAAGCTCTGTTTCTAAACTATTTTCGTGTTCTAAATCCTTTGCAGTTCTATTTTTTTTATTTTCTAGATATTTAAGTTTATTGACTTTTTCTTCAATTTTTTGTTTATAAAAATTAATACTTTCTGCGTGTTTCTTTCTTTTCGTTACTAAATCTCTTAATTCAGTAAATGTTGGTCTTTTGATTTCTATTGGTTTTGCTTTTTCTATTTTCTTTTTTGGTTTAAGTTTGTTTATTATTTTATTTATTTTTTTTCCCATAACCGAATCACATCCTTATATAGTGTAATAATTAATACTAATAAGTAGAATGTTATGTTTAAAAAGTTAATTGTGGTTATGTAGCCAAAGAAATAATGAATTTAATTAATAGTTATTTTAAGTAATACAGGAACTATGGGGTGCGACTTATTTGTTCTTTTTTATTTGGCTTAATTTTTTAAATAAATCACTAAAACTACCTTTTAGATCCTTCTTTGTTATTAGATCTTCTTTGAGATAAGCCATTAAACTTAATATTTCATCATCAATCTTTTTAATTTGATTTTTTATTGCATCTTCTCTTCTTTTAAATTCAATATATTTTTTATATTCTGTTGATTCTCTTATATTTTGATTAGCATCTATTATTTGTTTATTATACTTTATACTAACTTTATTTATTTTTTCTTGAGTTTCTTGTAATAAGGTATACAATTTTTGTTTATTTTTACTTAAATTTTGTAATACTTTATTTATTTTTCTACTTTCTTGTACTATCCAGGTTCTTTTACTTTGTATTTCTTCTAATGCAATTACACTTTCCTTCTTACGTTCTTCATACTTTTCACTAGTTTTTTCATTAACTTTCTTAATCTTTTTATTAAAATTATTTGTTCCCAATTTTAATCTATAATTTCCAAGTCCCATAAAATCACCTTTTATAAATTACATATTATCCAATGGATTTTTAATTTCTTTTAATTTATTTGTGTTAACCTTTGTATATATTTGTGTTGTATTGAGGTTTGCGTGTCCAAGCAGTTGTTGTATATATCTTATATTCACATCATTTTCTAGAAGAGATGTTGCAAAAGAGTGTCTTAGCTTATGTGGGCTTACTGCTTTATTTATTCCTGCTTTTTTTGCAGATATTTTCAAAAACTTTTGAATAGTGTCTGGCGAAAGTGTTGCACCATCTTGATTACAAAATAAGTATTCTGATTTTTGTTTTTCTTCTCTTTCTTCCAAATATTTTTTATAATCTTCAACCCAGTTTTTAGATAAAATAATTATTCTATCCTTATTTCCCTTCCCAGATACAACTTTTCCAGTATATTCATTGAAATCAAGATCATTTACTTTCATGTTTATACACTCTGAAATTCTAACACCAGTTGAAAACATAAATTCTATAATTAATTTGTTTCTTATGCTATCGGTTGCATTTATTAGTTCCTTTATTTCTTTTGGAGTTAAAGTAATTGGTATTTTATTTGATTTTTTAGGTAGTTTTATGTTTAGTTCAATTGGAGTTCTTAGAAATTCAGAATAAAAATGCTTTATTGCTGAAAGTATTAGATTAAGAGTAGAGGAACTGGCCCCCCTATCAGATTTTAGATAGGATAGAAAATTAACAATATCATCTGAGTTTACACCTTTTAGATCTTTTTTAATGTGTTTTTGAAATATTGTTAAATATAGTGAATAGGTTGAAATTGTTTTTTCACTAAAACCCTCTATGTTTAATTCATTTTTAAATTTGTTAATTAATTCTTGATTTTTATTTTCTTCTATCATAAATTTCAACTCTTTTGAAGTGGATTGTCCAACAAATATAACAATTTATTTTTGAAGAGATATTTTGGATTAACACCTCTTTTTTTACCAGTGAATCCCATATATTTCTTTGGAATTTTAAAAGAATTTGTTTCAAGCTTTTTAATATTTCTAATAATTCCTTTATCTTTTGATTTTTTAATTTTTTCAAGTATATAATCATCTGTTTTATAAAAATCAGCATCCTTAATCAACTTTAGCTTAATTGCTTGCTTTAAAATTTTAACAAATATATTATATTTCATTGTGTGTTTTACTCCACCCCAATAATTTTCTGCATAAAATTTATATATGTTATAGAACTTTTCTGCAGACCCCTTGTTTTTAAAAACAATTTCATTATTTATTACTATTAAATTTTTAAATAATTCTTTTGCAAGTTTTGCATCCTTTTCAAGTGCAACATTTTCTCTTAATGTATAATCAATTCTATCAGCGCAAAGATCAGGCGAATTTCTTTCTAATAACTTAAAATTATCAAAATTTATTATATCATTTAATTCATACCCATATTTACTTAATATATCCTTTATTTTTTTATCTTTATTTAACCATTCATAAAAAATATTATCTCCATGAGATTCATTTTTATTATTAATATAATAATCATATACATGGGAGAAAGCCATGTGTGATATATCATGTAATAGTCCTGCAATTCTTTCCTTTAATGATGCCCCAAGCTTATCAAGTAATATCATTACACCTATACTGTGATCATATCTTGTAAATTCAACTCCATAATGCCATTCTTTAGGTAGCCCTTGTTGTCTAATTCCTTTTAATCTTTGAACCGCAGACGTATTAATTAGATCCACAAGTATTTTTTCTTTAATCTTATATTTTCCATAAACTAAATCGTTTACTTCCACATAACCAACTCCAATAATAAACTCTAATAATATTATGCCGAATTAACAATATAAACCTAACGTTCCTAAATTTGTTAGTTTATCGTCTACTTTCTTTGAATTTTCAATAAAAACAAAACAGATGGGAGAAGGTATAAAAAGGCAACTGTGTATTAATCTATAACCTTAAAATTTTATTTTTTTGATTATTTATGTTTTCAATATATACAGGAAAAGGTAGGGGTAAGACAACAGCTAGTTTAGGTTTGTTAATTAGAGCGAAAGGAGCTGGACTTAATTGTTATTTAGTTAAATTCCTAAAGAGGCAAGTAAGCAGTGAAGATAAGATTTTATCAAAAATTGGAATTACACATAAAGAATTTGGATCAAATAAATTTATTATTAATAAACCTAGTAAAAAAGATAAAGAAGAAGCATTAAAAGCAATAAAACAAATATATACAATAATTAATACAAAAAAAGTAAATTTATTAGTTCTTGATGAAATAAATTTAGCTATCTATTATAATCTAATAACAATTAAAGAAGCAAAAGATATAGTTAAAGAATGTAAAACTAAAAATATAGAATTGATTTTTACTGGAAGATATGCAAACAAAGAATTAATAAAAATTGCAGATTTGGTTTCAGAAATTAAAGAAGTTAAACATTATTATAATCAAGGTACAAAAGCTAGAAAAGGATTTGAATATTAATTAAATACATAAAAGGGAATTACCATGCTAACACAAATAAAAAAAATTACTAAAATTAAAAAAAGAACAGGAGAGACAGTTGATTTTAACAAAGATAAAATCAAGCTTGCTATTTCAAAAGCTATGCTTGCAACAGATTCACACAATGAATTAGTTTTAGAATCTTTGGTTGATAAAGTTGTGTTAGTACTTGAATCTAAATTTATAAATAAAGTCCCATCAGTTGAAGATGTACAAGATATTATTGAATATGTTTTAATTGCAAGTGAACTTTCTTCAATTGCAAAAGCATATATCTTATATCGTGAAGAAAGAAGAAAAACAAGAGATAGTCAAGAAAAAGTTGATGATTCTGATGTTGTTAAAGCACTTAGAGAAAAGGGTGTTGATTTAAGTAAGCAAGCTGTTAATGTTTTAAATAATTCAACTCAATTTATAGATCTTGGATTAATTATATTTTTAGACAGGTATTCTCTAAAAACAAAGAGAGAGGATATTAAAGAAGGAGATCTAATTATTTGTATAACTAAAGATGATGTAAAATATCCAAAAAAAGATATAGGTATTGTTAAAAAAATAATAGATCGCAATCTTGTTTTACATATGATTACTGGTCTTTATGCTGATGAACAAAATAAGTTTGAATTCACACAAGAAACAAGTAAATGTGAAAAACCATCAGAAGCAGTAAACGACACATATAGAAGAGTTGCTAAAGCTGTTGCTTCTGTTGAAAAAGATGATGTAAATAAATCAAAATGGTTTGATGAATTTTATAATAATTTAAAATATGGTCACATTTCACCAGGTGGAAGAATACTTACTGGTGCAAGTGTTGATGAACTTGGGTACACATCTAATTTAACATTATATAATTGTTTTGTTATTCCTTCTCCAAAGGATTCTAGAAGATCAATTATACAAGATGCAGCATATAACATGGTTGAAATATTTTCAAGAGGTGGAGGAGTTGGTATGTCTTTATCAACCTTAAGACCAGCATATGCTTATGTAATGGGTGTGCATGGAAGATCTTCTGGTTCAGTTTCTTGGGGTGGATTATATTCATTTATTACATCTTTAATTGAGCAAGGTGGTTCAAGAAGAGGTGCATTAATGTTAATGCTTGATGATTGGCATCCAGATATTTATAATTTCATTGATTCAAAAACAAAGAGTGGTGTTTTAGAGCACGCAAACATTTCCATAAAGGTTTCAGATTCATTTATGGATGCAGTTAAGAATAATGAAAATTGGAATTTTGAATTTCCAGATTATGAAAATCCAACCTATAAAGACATATATAATGAAGAATGGGATGGAGATTTAAAAGCTTGGAAAGAAAAAGGATATCCAGCAAAAGTTTATGGAACTGTAAAAGCAAAAGATATGTGGCTTAAAATTATAACATCTGCTTGGAAAAGTGCAGAGCCAGGAATTGTTTTTATGGAGAGATATAATAAATTAAGTAATAGTTATTATTATAATAAAATTGTAGCAACAAACCCTTGTGGTGAGCAAGGTCTTCCTGCTTGGGGAGTTTGTAATTTAGGACATTTATATCTTGCATCATTTGCAGATAAGATTGGAATAGATGATATAGGTCCAGTATATGAACTTAATTGGGAAAAACTTAAAAAATCAGCAAGAGTATTAACAAGATTTTTAGATAACGTTATTGATTTAACACCTTATTTCTTTGAAGAAAATGAAAGATTACAAAAAGCAGAAAGAAGAATTGGTGGAGGAACTCTTGGTCTTGCAGAATTATTAATTAGACTTAGAATTAAATATGGAACTCCTGAAAGTTTAAAGATTATTGATAAAATTTATGAAACAATAACAAGCGAGATGTATTTAACATCATCTTTACTTGCAGAAGAAAAAGGTTTCTTCCCTAAGTTTGATAAAGAAAAATACTTAAATGGTAAGTTTGTTAGAGAATTACCAAAAGATGTTTTAGAAAAAATAAAAGAAAAGGGAATGAGAAATGTAACTCTTGTAACCCAAGCACCAACAGGATCAACTGGAACTATGCTTGGAACATCAACAGGAATAGAACCTTATTTTGCATTTAAATTTTATAGACAATCAAGGCTTGGTTTCCATGAAGTTAATATCCCTTTAGCTCAAGATTATGAAAAAGATGGAGTTCTTCCTGATTTCTTTGTGTCTGCTATGGATTTAAGTCCTGACGATCATATTAAAGTTCAAGCAGCAATACAGAAATGGACTGATTCATCAATTAGTAAGACTGCAAATGTTCCTGCTAATTTTACAATTGAACAAACAGGAGAATTATATCTTAAAGCATATGATCTTGGATGTAAGGGTGTAACAATTTATCGTGATTCATCAAGAGATGAACAGGTTCTTTCAACAGATAAAAATCAAGAAAAAAGAAATGAAGATTCAACAAAGAAACAACAGGATGCAAAGCTTAAGAAAGGTAATCCGCAAGAAAAAGAAAAAGTTCCAGATAAAGACGTAACTTATGGAGCGGATGCTGGAAATACATGCCCTAACTGTAAGACTGGAATTATGATTAAGATTGGTGGATGCACAGAGTGTTCTCAAGGATGTGGATTTAAAGGTTCTTGTGATCTTAAAACATAAATTTGTGATTTAATATGATAAAAGTAAAAAGATTAACTGCAAGTGCAAGACTTCCAGAAAAGGCACACGAAACAGATGCTGGATTTGATTTGTTTTCAGATGTTGATTTAATCATTCCTCCAAAATCAAGAGGAACAGTATCAACAGGAATAACAATGGTTCTTCCTGAAATACCATATCCTAGCTTTAATACTTATTTAAGAATCGCCCCAAGAAGTGGACTTGCTGCAAAGAAAGGAATAGATGTTTTTGCAGGTGTAATTGATTTAGAATATAGAGGAGAACTTCTTGTTTGCCTTTTCAATTCTAGTGATGAACCTTTTGAAGTAAAGAAAGGAGATAAGATTGCTCAAATTATTCCAACAATAATCTTAAATGATAAAATCCAAGAAGTAAGCGAGATAGATGAGACAGAAAGAGGAGCAAAAGGATTTGGCTCTTCTGGTAAATGATTAGTTTTCTGTTATATTTCTTGGACATACTAATTCTTATTTTTATTTAATTTACCTTAAATAAACCTATTTTTAAGCCTAATTTACTATATATTATATATATACTAAACTTAAAAATCAAGTTAAATGAGGTGGAGAAATTATGGAAAGAGTTCCAACAGGAGTAAAGGGTTTTGATGAATTAATCCAAGGTGGAGTTCCTAAAGGTTCAACAATTTTAGTATCAGGAGGAACTGGTTCTGGGAAAACAATTTTTGCAACAACTTTTATTTATGAAGGTGCAAGAAAATTTGGAGAACCAGGTTTATTAGTTACTGTTGAAGACAACTTAAGAAACTTTGTTTGGAATATGGAAAATTTTGGATGGGATATAAAATCTCTTGAAGAAAATAATTTAATGAAAATATATAGGATGCATATTGATCCAAGGAAACCAGTAGAACCACAAATAGATAAAGAATTAGATATAATAACATCAATGGTTAAGGATCTTGGAGCAGTTAGACTTGCTGTTGATTCAACAACTGCATTTGGTGCTTGGATGTCTGATATTGGAAAACTTAGAAATCTTTTATTTAGATTTTCAGATACTTTAAAAGATTTAAATTGTACAACAGTTCTTACTGCTGAAACAAACGGGCAAAACTTTTCTGCATATGGTGTTGAAGAATTTGTTGTTGATGGAATTTTTATGTTATATTTTATTCCTCCAAACAGATCAATGTTTGTTAGAAAATTAAGAGGAACAAAACATTCATTGACAGTTCATCCGTGTCAGATTACAGCCACTGGAATTGAAGTTAATCCAAAAGATGAAATCATGTGGTCAGCAATAAAGCAATATTAAAATTAGTTTTTTTGTTTAAGGAATTTATTTTAATTCCTTAAGCAATTCCTTTATCTGATTGTGTTTTTCCTTTCTTTTTTTCTTCTTTTTTCTCTTTTTCAATTTCCATAATCTTATCTATAGCATTATTGAAATCTTCCTTTGTTATTCTAATTTCAGATTTATCTTTTTTATGTTCTTCAATGATTGCTCTCCTTATTGCTATCATTCCTGCTTCTCTTGCAATTGCTTCAATATCAGCACCACTTGTACCTTCTGTTCTTTTTGCAAGTTCCTTTGGAGTTATTTTACTATCAATTTTCATTTTTTTTAAATAAACTTCAAATATTTTTTCTCTAGAATTAATATCTGGAAGAGGAATATACATTTTAATATCAAATCTACCTGGTCTTAAAAATGCTTGATCAATAATATCAACTCTATTTGTTGCTCCAATAATTACAATATCCTTAAGATTAGATATTCCATCCATTTCTGTTAGTATTTGAGCAACAACATTATTTTGTACTCCACTTGACATATCATTACTTGTTCTCGTACTAGTTATTGCATCAATTTCATCAAAGAAGATGATTGATGGGGCTAACTGTCTTGCTTTTTTAAACAACTCTCTTATTTTCTTTTCTGATTCTCCAACCCATTTATTAAAAACTTCTGGGCCTTTAACTGAAATGAAATTAGCATTTGATTCTGTTGCAACTGCTTTTGCAAGGAATGTTTTTCCTGTTCCTGGTGGTCCATAAAGAAGTATTCCTTTTGGAGCATCAATTCCAACTTCTTTAAATAAATTCTTATGTTTTAAAGGCCATTCAATCATTTCTTTTAATTGTTGCTTTTGTTCTTCAAGTCCACCAATATCTGACCAATAAACGTTAGGTATTTGAACCATTACTTCTCTAATTGCACTTGGTTCAACAACATTTAATGCATCTAAGAAATCCTTGTGTGTTATTACTAGTTCATCAAGCAATTCTCTTGATAAATGTTTACTTGATTCTTTACTAATCTTTGGCATTAATCTTTTAATTGCTTTAAGTGCAGCTTCTTTACAAAGTGCATTTAAGTCTGCTCCTGAAAAACCATTTGTTAAATCAACAATCTCATTTAAGTTCACATTTATAAGTGGCATACCTCTAATATGAACTTGTAATATTTCTGTTCTTCCAATTCTATCTGGAATACTTATTTCAAGTTCTCTATCAAATCTCCCTGGACGCCTTAGAGCAGGGTCCACTGCTTCTGGTATGTTTGTTGCACCAATTACAACAACATCCCCACGATTACTCATTCCATCCATTAATGTTAAAAGTTGAGCAACAATTCTTTTTTCTGTTTCTCCATGTATGTTTTCTCTTCTTGGAGCTATTGCATCAATTTCATCAATAAAAATAATTGCTGGTGCTTTTTCTTCTGCTTCTTTAAATATATTTCTTAAGTTTTCTTCAGATTTTCCATAAACTCCAGAAACAATTTCTGGTCCATTAATTGTTGTGAAGTATGCATCTGTTTCTCCAGCAACAGCTTTAGCAAGTAAGGTCTTTCCAGTTCCTGGTGGACCATACAATAATACTCCTTTAGGTGGGGATATTCCTAGTTTCTTAAATATTTCTGGTCTTTTAATTGGTAACTCAACCATTTCTCTAATTGCTTCTATTTCTTTCTTGAGTCCACCAATATCATCATAAGTTATACTTATCTTGTGAGCTTGTTCTGGTTCTTCTGAAACAACTAGCTTTGTGTCTTCTGTTATTCTTACAGCACCTTTAGGAATGGTTTTAGTAACTATTAATTGTAAGTCCCTATACCCATCAGCAGTAAGAATTGGCAGGCCAGGTATCTTAATCATATTATTTTCAATAATATTTTGATTAATTATTTTATCTTTAATATATCCAATAATATCTTGGCTTAATTTTATTTTTTTATCTTTATCAATAATTGGTGAAAGATTAACTGTATTTGCAGCAAGAGGTATTGCTTTTTCAATATAAATATCTTCATCAATTCCAGCACCTATATTATATCTAATAAGTCCATCAATTCTAATTATATTAAGCCCAGTATCTTCTATGTTCCCTTTAATTGCATAAACAATAGCTGATTTAGTTCCATCAATCTTTAATGTATCCCCAGCAGATAGCTTAAGCTTATCAAAAACAATTGGATCTATCTTTGCAATACCTTTTCCAACATCTTTGATGTCATTTTCCTTAACTGTTAAAATAATTTTTTCTGTCATAATAATTTACTCATCGCAGTGTCCAACAAATATAACAAAAGTATATTTGTTGTACCTAATAGAATAAGGTAGTATAGAATTAAAAGGTTTTTGGAAAAAGTTTATAAAATTTATCTTAAAAATTAGTTAATTAACTTTCTTTTTTGTAATCTTTTTCTCAATTATCTTTGGTGTTTTTATTGATTTTGTTGTGGTTTTTGCAACCTTGATTTTTTCTTTCTTTTTTTCTTCTTTTTGTTTTGCTTTATCTTCTTTTTCTTCTGCTTTCTTTTCCTTTGCTTGTGCTTTCTCTTCTCTTACTGCTTTTCTCTCTTCTATTTCCTTTCTAAGTGCTTCTTTTGTTACGCAGTTTGGATTAAGGCACATCTCAAAGTTAAGTCCTCTCTTTCCAGTCATTTGTATCATTGGTGCTTTACATTCTGGGCACTCTTTATTTAATGGAGCAGCCTTCTTATTTTGTGGAAGAGGATATGTTGTTCTACATTTTGGAAATCCAGAGCATCCTACAAATTGTTTTCCACTACTTCCCCCATATCTAATTACAAGATCCTTACCGCAATTAGGGCACTTACCAAGATATGAAGATGTATGTATTCCACCTTTAAGTTCTTTAGCAATATCATCTTTTTCTTTAAGAAGAATATCAATAATTGTTTTTATAATTTCTCTAGTTTCTCCAACTACCTTATCTTTTTGTTTCTTTCCTGCTGCAACTTCATCCATTTCAACTTCAGTGTTAGCTGTGAGAGCAGGATTAGTAATTTTTTCACAATGTTTGTTTAAAACTGAACAAACTGCAATTGCAATATCTGTAGGAGATATACTCTTTGTTCCTTCAATATAATTTCTATCCTTAAGTTTTTGAATAATTGCAGGTCTAGTTGATTTTGTTCCTAGATTTTGTTCTTCCATAAGTTTGATAAGTCCACCTTCACTATATTGAGCAGGGGGAGTTGTTTCTTTTTTATCAAGATGCATTTCATCAATATTAACTATATCTCCTTTTACAAGGTTAGGAAGAATAACTTCATTTAATTTAGAATAATAATATATTTTTTTCCATCCTGCTTCAATAATTCTTTGTCCAGAAACTGAAAAAGGTTCCTTTTCAACATCAATTATTGCAGATATATTTTCAGTAACTGCTTCTTTTGAAAGTGTTGCTAAAAATCTTCTAACAATAAGTTCATATATTCTTTGTGAATTACCAGTAAGCTTATCTGAATATCCAACAGGATGTATTGGTGGGTGATCAGTAGTTTCTTTATCTCCTCTAGATGGAGATAATGGTTTCTTAATAATTTCATCAATATATTCTTTGTATGTTCTATTTGCTGAAAGATTTTTTAATATTTCTTTTAAATCAAGACTAGGAGGATAAACTGTATTATCTGTTCTTGGATAACTAATTAGTCCTTCTTGATACAAGTTTTCAGCAAGAGATGATGCTTGACTTGTTCCAATTCCAAGAGAACTTGCTGCACGAAGAAAACTAGTTGTATTAAATGGTGCTGGCTTTGGAATTCTTTTTTCTTGTGTTTCTACAAACTTAACAATTCCTGTTTTTGCATTCTTAATTGCTTCATAAATTTTATTTGCTAAGTTCAGATCAAACATTTTTCCATTCTTATGCACGCCTTCAAACGTAATCTTGTGTTTTTCAAATATAATTCTAATAACCTCGTATTTTTCAGGAATAAACTTTTGTCTTTCAAGTTCTCTTTGAACAATGAAGTTTAAAAGTGGAGTTTGTACTCTTCCAGCTGATAAAAACATCTTACCTTTTCTATTTCCAACAACAGAAAGATATCTAGTTAATATTGCACCCCAAAGAAGATCAATTTCTTGTCTTGTAAACACAGAATAAGCGTAATTAAAATCAAGCTTTCTAAGATTAGTAAAAGCATCTCCTACTTCTTTATCAGTTAATGCACTAAAATATGCTCTTGAAAGTTTTGCATTCTTGTTTTTCTTAATTAAATAGTTATATGCTTCAAGACCAATTGCTTCTCCTTCTCTATCAGCATCAGTTGCAATTATAATTTCTTCAAGATCCTTTCTTTCTTTTTCAAGTTCAGAAATTATTTTCTTTTCATATCCAATATATGCAAATTTTTTATCAGCTAGTGCTTTAAGAGTATAAATGTTCCAATACCTGTCCTCATCAATAAAGTCAACTGTATTTATGTGCCCTTTAAGTGGAATTAATAAAAATTCTTTTCCTGCTGGTCCCCACTTAAAACAAGGAAAACCCTTTTCTTGATTAGTTTCAAAATTATTTTTTGAAAGTATTGCTGCAATTCTTTTCCCAGCAATAGGTTTTTCAGAAATAATTATCTTCATTTTAATGTTTCCGTGTTATTTATTGATTATCTAATAGAAAAAGAAAAAATTAGAAAGTTGTTTGTAATATCTTACTTGGTAAGTTCTTACTTGATTTATAGTCCTTAATGTAAGTAAGTATATTTACTTTCGTGATTCCGTCTATTGAATAAATGTTATCTAATATCTTCTTTAAATTATTTTTGTCTGTTGCAATAATCTCTGCAACAAAGTTATATTCTCCAGTAACCCCTTTAAGTATAATAATATCTTCCATATCCTTTAATTTTTTAATAATTTCATTTTGTTTTGGTGGGTCAATAAGTATTAACATCTCAATGTGCTCTGAGAATCCAATTATTGTATAATCAACTTCTGCATATATTGATTTAATTATTCCCTTTTGCTTTAATCTTTCTAGTCTTTTCTTAATTGCAACATCTGTTAAGTTTATTTCTTTTGCAATATTTGCAAATGAGGTTCTCCCATCAACAATTAATTTTTCAATAATATGTTTATCTATTTTATCTATAATCTGCATAATCAACACCTTTAACTTAAATTATAATTGATTTCTTGGTTTTAATAATCTGTATTTATTTAGATATACTTCTGTTTTTAATATTTCTATATATGGAATAATAAATATTACAAATAAAAATAATGAAACTATTGGGCCAACAACATTTCCTAATGCAATCTCAATAATATATGTTAAAAACATTAATAAGAAAGCAGCAACAAATAAACTAATCATAAAAAACCAGTTTCTTTTCCAATATTTTGCACTTATTACAATAGATGCTCCTATAGATTCCTTTTCCATAATTATAACTTGTGGAACAAACCAAAGAAGTAAAGCTATTACTAAAAATATTACTGACATAAAAACATTATTTAATAAAAATAAACTGTATAATATGATAGATACACCATAAACTAATAAGAAGAATATCCAATTAAATTTAGTTAGTTTAACAAAATGTGCTTTAATATCTCTTGCTTGAACTCTATCACTTATTTTATAATCAGATCCAATTCTGTAAATTAAAACTGTTTGTATTAGGCTATATACAAATATAATTACAAGACAAGAAATGATTGTTAAGATTATATCCCCTGGAGCTTGATCAAGTATATTATATGAAATATTTAGGTTTCCACCAAATACACTAAAGATTGGATTTATTAAAAATAATAAAAACAAAAAGAGTACACTTAATGATAAAATAATTTTATAATTTTCTAAATATTTTCTAAAAGTAATTGCAATATCCATATTTCTCATCTTCTTTCAATAATATTCAATATATAATATAATTTGGTTTCTATATAATTAGTCTAGCAAATAATTTATATATTTAACATTTTTGGCAAATATTCTTAAGTTTCTGTTACTTTGCTACTTTTAGGGTATTATTTATGCTAAAAGGTAGTATTCTTTCGATGCTTTTATTTTTAGTTTAAGAATATCCCCTAGTTTGATATTTTTGTTTTTATTTGATTTTATAATAACTGGAAGGTACTCTTCTGTTTTTCCAATAAACCCATTTTTAAGATCAAGTTCATTAATCATAACTTGCTTGTATTGTCCAACAAATATAGCAGAGTTATTTCTTGCGATTTCTTTTGCAACAATTGCAAGTACTCTTGATCTTTCTTTTTTAACTTGTCCGTGAAGATCTTTCAATTTGTTTGCTTCTATTCCTTTTCTTTTTCCAAATCTAGAAATATTTATTAGTGGTGGTTTTATTTTTTTAATAAACTTAATTGTGTTATCAAATTCAGTTTCTGTTTCTTCAGGAAATCCAACAATTACGTCTGTTGCAATTGTTATTGTTGGGTGGACTTTTCTAAAATAATTAATTATTGTCTCAATTTCCTTTGTGTTATAAAGTCTATTCATTCTTTTTAATGTATTATTATCCCCTGCTTGAATAGGTACATGAAGAAACTTATATATTTTTTCATTTTTATAAACCTCAGCAAGTTCTTTGTAAAATTTAATTAAATGTTGTGGGTTTGCCATTCCAAGTCTTACTCTAAAGTCTCCTGGTATTTTAATTATTTCTTTAAGTAAATTTACTAGGTTTGTGTTTATATCTAATCCATAACAACCAGTGTCTTGTGCAGTTAAAAGTATTTCCTTAGCACCTTTCTTTAAAGCACTTTCAATTTCTTTTTTAATTTGTATAATTGGTTTGCTTTCAAGTTTTCCTCTCGCAAATTTAACTGCGCAATATGTGCAAGCACCGAGGCACCCATTTGCAATAATTATTGCTTGTGTGACATTTTGTTTTTTTATAATTTTATTTTTAGAAGATATTAATTTTTTTAATTTATTTTGATCCTTAAGTCCAAAGAAGTTTGCTTCTGGGCTTGCACCCTTTAGTCCAGATGAGTCTATATCTACAAGACACCCAAATAAAATAATTTTGTTTTCTTTTATTCCTTTTTTTTTAAGTTCTTGTAAATATTTAATAATTTTAAATTCGGTTTGTTCCTTAACTCCACACGTGTTTATAAAAATAAGATCTGCATCATTTATATTTTCAACAATGAATGCATTTGTAGTTAATTCTTCACTAGTTTTTTGATTTAGGGTACACCCAAATGTTTTTACAAATATTTTTTTCATAAGTGTAACCTAAATTTAAAGTAAAAAAAGTTTGAAATTATTTTTCAGAAAAAATAATTCCAAGGATTCCAGAAATTATGAATTCAAGGAATGCTGAATCAAGTAACAATTTAAAGAATTGCAATTTCATTGGCCAAGTTGGATTTAATACTTTAATTTGCCAAGCATAGAATAATACAGCAATGTAAAATGCAAATATTCCTGCAATTGCAAAAATTAATGCAATTTTATATTTATTTTTATAATCTATATACTTCTCAAGTATAGGTGTTAAATAATACAACCCAATAAACCCAACAATAGGCAAAAATATATACATTGGAGTTGTAAAAAAGTTCTCTTTAGTTAATAAGTATATTAGACCCTGAGATATTACAAAGGATATGATTAACCATAAACTAAATTTCAAAACTTTATTTCTTCTTTCTTTATTCATATAATTTTCCTTTTAAATAAGTATTATATATATAGAACAATAAAAAGGGTTATAAATATATTGGGCTATTATTTTAAGTGTAAAATAGATATAATATATAATAAATTTAATATTAATAGTGATATTTATGACCCAAAAGAACGAAAATACATTTCCTTGGACTGAAAAATACAGGCCAAAAAGATTAGTAGATGTAGTTGGTCAGAAACACATAACTGAAAGATTAAAAAAATACGTTGAAAAAAGATCAATTCCAAACATGTTATTCTCTGGCCCTCCTGGTATTGGAAAAACATGTTGTGCAGTTGCCTTAGCAAGAGAACTATTTGGTCCAACCTTTAATCAGGATTTTTTAGAACTTAATGCTTCTGATGAAAGAGGAATTGGCATAGTTAGAGGAGAAATAAAGGAATTTGCAATGACAATTCCCTTAGGTGCTGATTTTAAAATAATCTTCTTAGATGAAGCAGATGCTTTAACTGTAGATGCTCAACAAGCATTAAGAAGAACTATGGAAAAATACACGGGAACAGTTAGGTTTATTTTAAATGCAAATTATGCATCTAAATTAATATCACCAATTCAAAGTAGATGCTCTTTATTTAAATTTAAACCATTATCAAAGGAAGAAGTAACTGAGAAAATAAATGAAGTTGTAAAAATAGAAAATATTAAGATTGATGTAGATGCAATAAATGCAATTTATGATATTTGCGAAGGAGATATGAGATCAGCACTTAATTATCTTCAAAGTGCAGCATCAACAACTGAGCACATAAAGAAAGAGACCATTTATAATGTTTCAAACGCAGCACAACCAAAAGATATTTTAAATTTAATTGATGCTTGCCTTGCAGGTAACTTTCTTGAATCTAGAAAGTATTTAGAAACCCTATTATTTGATCAAGGATTATCTGGAGAAGACATAATTAGTCAATTATACAAAAAGATAGTTTCTTATCCTGAAGATAAGTTAAATATTAAACACAAAATACAAATAATTGATAAAATTGCAGAAATAAATTTTAGATTGGTTGAAGGTGCAAATGACAGAATTCAACTCGAAGCACTTTTAGCACAAATAATATTAATAAATCACATAAATAAAAATAATTAAATTAAGGGGAAATGAACTTGCCAACATATTTAGATGAATTAGTTACAAAATATAATAAACCAAAGGATGTAGGAATACCCAATGCAACATCTCCAACTATGCCTGTAAAATCAGAGCAAGTTGATCAAACTTCTGGCTTTAAACAAAAAATAATTTCAATAGATTCAAGTTCTGAAGTAAAACCTGTTCAAAACATGAGTGCAATGCCAACACCAGAAATTAAAAAAGAAGAAGTAAAGGAGATGGGTCAACTAACATCAATTAAAGATTTAATTTCAAAGAAAATAACTGAAACCACAAAATTAGATAAGTTAGATGAATTAGCAAACTATGAAGATTATTTATCAGGTAAGAAATCAACAATAATTACAAAATACGGACAAACAGAAATTTATAGAATAGAGGAAGAACAACTTCTTCATTATAAAATTCCTATTCCAAAACCAAATGCATCACAAAAGTTAATTATAAATACATTAAAAGAAGCAGCAACTAGACTAATTTCATCAGATCCTTACAAGATTAGAGATCCGATTCAAAGAAGAAATATTTATTATCAAAAAATAATTGAAATTTTAGAAAATGCATCAGAAATTAATATCCCAAAGCATATGTATGATTTTTATGCAGATGCAGTTGTTAAAGAAATGACTGGATATGGAATAATCGAGCCTTTACTTCAAGATGATAAGCTTGAAGAAATTATGATTGTTGGCCCAAAAAAACCAGTTTATGTTTATCATTCAGAATATGGAATGTTAACAACAAATATTGCATTTAATACAGATGATGAAATTGAAGAAATAATTGATAAGATTGCAAGAACACTTGGTCGTCAAGTTGATATTTCAAATCCAATCCTTGATGCAAGACTTCCAGATGGTTCTCGTGTTAATGCAACCATTCCACCAGCATCAATTGATGGTGCAACAGTTACAATCAGAAAGTTTAAAGCTGATCCATACACAATTGTAGACTTAATAAATTATAAAACAATAAATATAGAAGTTGCTGCGTTTTTATGGTCAGTAGTTGAAGGTTTTGGTGCAAAGCCCGCAAATATATTAATCTCAGGAGGAACTGGTTCTGGAAAAACAACCTTACTAAATGTTTTAGCAAACTTTATTCCTGAAAAAGATAGAATACTAACAATCGAAGACACTGCGGAATTGCAATTACCATTAACACACTTAATTAGATTTGAAGGTAGACCACCAGGTGTTGAAGGTAAAGGTGAATTAAGTTTAGAAATATTAACTAAAAACACATTAAGAATGAGACCTGATAGAATAATTGTTGGAGAAATTCGTCATAAAGAAGCGAACGCATTATTCACTGCTATGAACACTGGACACGATGGATGTATGGGTACTGTTCACGCTAATTCTGCAAGAGAAACACTTGTAAGATTAACTTCACCTCCAATGAATGTTCCAATGCTTATGCTTGCTGGACTTGATTTTATAATTATTCAAAAAAGAATGTCAACACCAAAAGGACAAGTTAGAAGAATAACTGCTATTGCAGAAGTTACAGGTGTACTTGATAACGATCCAAAAGCAAACATTATATTCCAATGGAATCCACAAACTGATGCACTTGAAAGAACAGAATTACCAATCCATTACTTTGATACTATCAAAAGCTACACAAATCTATCTGAATTGGATGTAAAGAAGATAATTGAGTCAAGGATAAGGATTTTAAATGATATGGTTAATAATAAAATAAGAGGTTTAAAGGACGTTTCTAAAATTATACAAAATAGTTATGTTAAGGTAGTATATAATTAAATTAAACTTGAGTGCATATGGAAGATAAAAAATTAACTAGACTAAAAGAGGATACTCAAAAAACCACTAGCAAAAAGAATGATGTAGATCTTGATGTGGTTCAAAATATAGTTAATAAAATGAAAAAAAGATCAGATGCCCAAGGAGTTGGAGGTAATATCTCTGAAGGACACTTAAAAGAATTAAGAGATATAATTTCTGAAGGAAAATTATCTAACCTTGATGTTGATACAGAATCTAAACTTGTTTCTAATTCTGATTCCTCTCTTGAAAAAAGTTTAGTTAAGTTTTATGGCCCATTTAAATCACTTATTAATTCAATAGTTGTGTTTATTGCAAAAAATTCAATTGGAAAAAAGATTTCTTTTTATTTAACATCTGCGAACATTAAGAAAACACTTGTTCAACACCTTGTTTTTTCAATTTTATTTTCTTTATTAATTTCAGGATTTCTTTCTGCATTATTACTTTTACTATTTAGTTTTTATAATGCACTTTTACTAATTACAATCCCATTTATTTTCATTGGGCTTTTTGTTTTATTAATATTTATACTAGCGTATGTTCTTCCTATGCAAAAAGCTAAAATGCGTGGAGTTTATATTGATGTTGAATTGCCTTATGCACTTCGTCACATAGCAACTGAACTTCAAGCAGGTATTGGCCTTTACAAGGTTTTACAATCTGTTGCAAAGAATGATTATGGTGTTCTTTCAGAAGAAATGAGTAGAACAATAATTGAAATCGAAAATGGAACAGATACAAAAACCGCATTAAGACATGCTGCACTTAGAAGTCAATCTAAAAATTATAATATTGCTTTATTCCACATAGTAAGAACATTAAATACTGGTGGAAATCTTGCTGAAACAATTAATGGTGTTGCAGACACAGTTTCATTTGATTTAATGGAATCAGCAAAAGTATTTGGAGAAAAAATGAATTTCTTTGGAATTATTTTTATTTTCATGGCAATTGTTCTTCCAGTATTTGCTGCAATCTTAGGTGCAATTGCAAACTCACCTTTAGGACAGGATGGGGCTTTATTCCTTCCAGGGGTTATGACTCCAACAACATTAACTTTAATTTATATTGTTGCATTACCAATAATATTTATATTTTTAATATTTTATATCA
>Ga0247841_10004736_pt1 | contig 22930 bp, 25 predicted proteins | sample LaCruzMarch2015__2_FD_192410 | JGI IMG/M metagenome (GOLD analysis project Ga0247841, IMG submission 192410) | Freshwater microbial communities from meromictic Lake La Cruz, Castile-La Mancha, Spain - LaCruzMarch2015_18m | ecosystem: Environmental > Aquatic > Freshwater > Lake | place: Spain... | reverse complement strand
CCTAACCCACCACTATTATGAGGAGGGAGCTCCCACCCGAGCATTAATATATTCATAGTATTTTATTTACGAACAGCCAACTTTGGCTAATCGGCAGCTCCTTTTTAATCACACTAGCTTTTATATCTTTAATTATAAGACGATGCTCATGCTTTTACAACACTATAAAAGAACAAAAATATCTGTTACAATATGGAAGTTACAAGCCATATAGGGGCATAGTACAACGGTTAGTATATAGGTTTCCAAAACCTAAGATCGTGGTTCGATTCCTCGTGCCCCTGCCATATAAAAACGATCACCCTTCAGCGGTGGTCATTTTTATATCTCAGAGCCACGCGGGACTGAATCACGATCCAACGGCGCAGCCGTTGTAGATCGTGGTTCGTGAAGCACAGTGTAGCAAAATTAGCTTGCTCATTTTGCTAGCAAGCAGAAATAGGAAGCGAAGTGACCGCCTGACTCGTGCCCCATGATTTTACAGAATTTAGCCGATGTTAGAATTATAAGTTTACGGTAGTTATAACATCGAAGCGTTGGACGAGTGCCCCTGCATACTCAATAAATTAATTATTTCCCGAGTTTTTTTACAATGTCGCGGTTCAACTTCTTGCGCAAGTTTTCTGCGTAGGTTTTTTCGCCTCGCACAAGTTCATCACTAAACGCTGCTACATCATTGCCGGTGATTTCAAGCACGAGTTTGCCATTTGCGACACCTTCCTCGAAAAGTTCAAGTAAGCCTTTAAATAGGTCGACTGATGAGTTAAGAGGTCCTGCACCGCTCCAGAAATACTGCTTAATTTCGTTATATACAATCCGATAATCAGATGGTAACGCTTTAGCACGTTTCTCCATTGCATTCCACTCTTTTTTGTCTTCAATACTTCCGATAATTACGTCTAAAATTTTGCTCATTTATTTCTCCTTTAATTCATTAATTTTTGATGATACAAAGTCCCATTTTGCCCAAAAACGTCGCAGTTCTTCGCGACCCGCTTTTGTAAGCGTGTAAAATTTGCGAGGTGGTCCCATATCTGACGATTTTTTCTCGATACTAACGAATTTGTTCATTTCGAACCGTACTAAAATAGCATAAACCGTGCCTTCTACCACGTCTACGAAACCGAGTTTGCGTAAGTGCCCGGTTATTTCATAACCGTAGGTTTTACCACGACCAATGATTTCAAGTACACATCCTTCAAGTGCTCCTTTTAACATTTCTGTGATATTTTCCAAGTAAATTCTCCTTTCGACTACTAACTTGTATGTAGTATTACTTATTACTACTACATAGTATCACATAGTAGTATAACGAGTCAACAAATAATACAAAAATCGCGAATTACATTCGCTAGAGACTGTCTAAGCATAATCAACATAAATATTGTGATAAAGTATGTTTATAAATAGGAGAGGTTATGAAAAAGGATTGGAAATGGTTACTAATCGGCACTATTATAAGTTGGTCATTTGGCTTTATTGGCGCAGATAGAATATACAAAAACGAAATAGGACTTGGAATATTAAAACTAATAACTGGCGGTGGCGCTGGTATATGGTGGATAATCGACGCGTTTATTTGGACAAACGCTCTAGGTAAGGCAAATATGGATAAGGAGAAATAGGATGAAAGACAGTAAAGATTTTAAAAACGAAGAAATTTGTGAACAATACTATAAAAAACACTGGAAACGTTACCATAATCACGCTCAAGGTGGCAACATGGTTTATTGTCTAGGTATTATAGGAGCTACAATATTTTTTATCAGTCAATCAACGTCATTCTGGATGGGAGTATTAGGTTTTCTTAAAGCCTTAGTATGGCCAGTTTTTATGGTTTATGAAGCGCTCAAATTTTTAATGTAATTTGTAGCTAAAAATTTTAAAACCCGGTACATAAAACGTACCGGGTTGTGAACTTAAAATTCTAATACTATGCGTAAGTAACCATAGACGATGTTAGTACGCTATCGTCTAATCTATAGTCGTATATAACATGAGCCGTGCTTTTTGGCTCATCTCTATAGAAGACTGGCAGGTTATTCGAGTCAATTACTAACCCAGGTGCCCACATATATGGAATTGTTTTACCATCCATTTTTGTAAATACTTGTGGATTAAGTGCTAACGTAAACGGTATGGATAAATCTGGCCACACTTTAATTGACGAGCTACGTAGAATATCCCATGGTGCAATGCCATTAACTGGATTCCAGTACGTACCTACATCAAGTTTAACCGCGAAAAGGCCGCAATCGCTTCGTCTTTTAAAATTCGACCTAAACTTAATCCTAGATGTATCAAAAGAAATTTTGAAATCATGGTTAAGAGCCTCTAATTCGTCTTTTAGCCAAAACATTGCTTCGGTCCAGTTATATACTAAACCTTTACCTAACCAAATATTTACACCTGTTGGATTTAAAGAACTGCGATGTTTTTTTAAATATAACATAAAACATTTTACGTTATACATCGTTAATCCCCAGTTACGCTTATCGTTTCGTTTCATGATGCGCTCAATATATTGATCAGTAGACGTCCATGGGATTTCTACAGGCTCCTCATTGAGTAAAGCTTTAAATCTTTCACTGTTGAATTGTGATAAATTTGAACAGTTAGATAATAGGCTTTCTAGATGAGGATTCCGATTAAGATTTTTGGATTGTACATCAGACAGCTCTAACTTTTTCAGAAAGTCGTACACACGAAGCTCTTTAGCCTTTGTTAGCATAACATCTCCCTTTTCTCTTGCCGCCTTATTCCCATTTACGCGCACCTCGCATCATAGAACTCAGACTTTTGCCTGAGAACGGCGTACTGTATTCAGCTGGTAGGCATTGAATACAGTACGCCGTTCTCAAAAATAGTATTAGAATGTTAAGGTTCTAAATGCTATAGTACCATAAAACTATGTTTTTTACAATAAATAAAATCTATAATTTTCCAGTTGCCATAAAGAAGAATAAGGCTATAACAGCAACCGTCATTACAGTCAATGCAATACGTACAAATATATTAGAAAATAGCCCATTCTTGTAAACGCCCATGATATTTGGATTATTACCAACTCGAACAATCATCCACAGTAATGGGACGGCAGCAATACCATTGAATACTGCTGTAAAGATTAAAGCTTTAATAGGATCAATACCTAGAAAGTTAATTAGTAAGCCAACAAGAGTTGCGATGATAATCACGACATAAAAACCAATAGCTTTACTGAATTTACGATAAAGACCTTCTTTCCATCCTAATGTTTCGGAAATTGCATATGCTGAGGAACCAGCTAGGGTTGGTATGGCTAATAAGCCAATTCCAATGATTCCAATCGAGAATATAAGTTTTGCGATTAGACCAGCATAAGGAAAGCCTTGTACCAATGGTTCTAGAGCACGTGCTGCATCAGCTGCCGTGTTAATTTCAGTAATTCCATTTTTGAATAAGACTGAAGCGCAAACTATAACAATAAACCAAGCAGTTACAGATGCCAAAGTCATACCAAAGAAATTATCGAGTCGAATGCTACTTAGAAATCGCCTACTAATTTTTGGATCTTTACCAACTCCACTCAGACGATGATGAGAAATTTCTTCTTCAACAATTTCCGATGTATCCCAAAAGAAAAGATATGGCGAAATTGTAGTTCCCAATATACCAACTAGTATAAAAATTGTATCAGCATTAATTTGTGGGATAGTCCCGAATGTGCTGCGAATAATTTCTGGCCAGTCTTGTCCCACTAAAAACGCAGTTATTGGATATGCGAGTAAGGCAATAGCCAACCATTTTAAGATCTTGGCATATTTTTTATAACTTATGAAAACGACTAGTAAAACGATAATAACTGCGTATACAATAGCAAGTAGAGAGTAAGGTAAATCGACAAATAATTGTGTAGTAGCAGCCATAGCACCTAAGTCTGCACCAATATTGATTGTATTAGCGATAACTACCAAAAATACAGACAGATAAAGCAGTTTTCTGCTGTAATTTGCTTTTATTACAGCCGCTAAACCCTTACCGGTTACAGCACCGATACGCGAACAAGATTCCTGAACAGCAAGCAGTAGAGGATACATAATAGGGAAAATCCATAAAAATCCAAAGCCATAACTTGCTCCAGCTTGAGAATAAGTAGCGATACCAGATGGATCATCGTCTGCTGCACCAGTTACAACTCCTGGCCCTAAAACACGTATAAATCGGCTAAACAAATTACGATTAAACATATGTTTGGCAATGTTCTTAGCACGATGTTCAGTTTTTGTAATTTTTCGACTGAACTTTCGAGTATTTTTAGTAAATTCGTTAAGTTTTTCCGTCATAATGAATGATGTTTTTTATAATACTTATGATTAATAATACCAGCATACTATACGCTGATATATAATACTAATTTATTGCGTCCGTAGTTATTTATTTCGGCATACATTTGCTATACTGTCATATATGAAACCATTGAATTTGACTAAACCGCATCTGATTATTATGGTTGGCATTCCTGGTTCGGGTAAAAGCTTTTTCGCTGAACATTTTGCTGAAACATTCAAAGCTCCAATCGTTAGTTTTGATCGATTACGTCAAGAATTATTTAAATCACCAACATTTAATAAGTCCGAAGACGATATTATTGGCCGAATTGCAAATTATATGTTAGATGAAGTATTAAAAACAGGTCGAACTGTTGTGTATGAAGGTCAAACTAGCTTACGCACTGATCGCGCATCTATAGCTAAGAAAACGCGTGACGCAGGGTATGAACCAATGTTTGTTTGGGTTCAGACTGAACTAACCGAAGCTAAAAAACGTGCAATTAAACCAAATTCTAGTAGGCCTACTCTAAATGCTGATCAATTTGACATTAGATTAAAACGGTTTAGCGCACCACATCAAACCGAAAAAACCATAGTTATTAGTGGCAAACATCCATATACCAGCCAATTAAAAATAGTTCTAAAATATTTAGTTGAACCACGTAAGCAAATGAGTGAAGATGCCTATAATTCAAGATAAAGAGTTCGGTAAAATTACTATTCGTCGCAGTCCACGTGCGACACAAATCCGTATCAGAGTAGCTCCAGATGGGACGCTTCGAGCTTCAATGCCACTACACGCACCAACTTTACTACTTAAACATTTGCTTAGAACCTCAAGGAATGAGTTAAGAGCGATTTTGGTTCAAGCTAAACCTGGATATAGATATGAAAATGGTATGCAAATAGGTAAAAGCCATAGACTTGTAGTTCAAAATTCTAATGATCAGACATTTAGTGTTTCGAGACATGGACAACAAATTATTGTTAAATTGCCTCAAAATATACAACTAAACGATCCCAATATAGCACGTCAAATTCGTGATACTGTTATTAAAGCTCTCAGAATTGAAGCCAAGAGTTATTTGCCTCAACGCTTGTCTTTTTTAGCGCAAAAATACGGTTTTAATTATGAAAGATCTCGATTTTCGCATGCTAGTGGACGATGGGGAAGTTGTAGCAGCAATGGTACTATAAGCTTAAACATTGCGCTTATGAAGTTGCCGTTTGAATTGATTGATTATGTTATCATTCACGAATTGTCACATACTAAACAAATGAATCATAGTCCTACCTTTTGGACATTAGTAGAAATAGCAGATCCCAATCATAAATCCCATCGCCGTGCACTTAAGTCGCAAAACCCGTCTATATAAAAAACGTCGTATTGATGTATAATAAACATAAGATGTATAAGGGTGGATCTATCTACACGCCACGTTCGGCACAGATTTTTCGCTTTGCTGGATTATTTATCCCAATAGTTTTGGTTATTTATGGCGTATTTATCCAATTAGATATCATACGAACTTCTCACATTATTGATAATATTGGGCTCTTTATGTTGGCATTTTGGGGTATGTATATCAGCATTTTGCAATTTTTTGTGCCAAGCAAAACTAAATTAGATTCCAGCCTTAGACTCATTGCATATCATTTACTAATTGGCGCGTATTTGATATTTATTTCAGGTATTGCTTCACCATTTACAGCTTGTTGGTTGTTATTGATGTTAGCGTCTTATGTGTACTTTTCAGGACGTGGGTTACAGATAAGTGTTCTAGCATTTGTTGCTACCGTAGCTATTGATATTGTCATATGGCATAAATCCAGTGTCGTGACAATTACATACGATTTAGTAGCGCTCGTCTCGATTCTAATGGTTGGAGTAGTAATATTGGGTATTTCTCGTTCTCAAGAAGTCACTAAAGAAGATTTGAATCGTAGTAAAGCTCAAGAATCGTTACAACGTGATCGGATCTCGACTATCGTTAATAATTTGACCGATGCTGTGCTTAGTACTGATATAGATGGCATCATCCGCGTCTATAATGCAGCTAGCTTGAATTTACTTGATACGAATGAGAGTTTGAATGGTAAACATATCGACAAAATATTGCCCTTAGTCGACCAAAAAGATATTTTAGTGAGTTTATTCAAAGATTTTCAAAAAGCAAAAACCGTTGTTAAGCGTGATGATCTTAATTATATTTTTGACGATGGCGAAAAAATACGTCTAGAGATAACTTATTCACCAATTCGTAGTAGCTATAATCATTTTAAAAAGACCAGCACTCATGATGGATATATCGTTATCATGCGTGACATCACCAAGGTAAAAAGTCTAGAAGAAGAACGAGATGAATTTATTAGCGTAATAAGTCATGAACTTCGCACGCCGATTACAATCGCTGAAGGAACAATATCAAACGTTCAAGTTATGATGAAACATCCCGACATTACAAATGAAATGTTAGGTGATGCAGTTAATACTGCTCATGAACAGATTCTGTTCCTCGCAAATATGGTGAATGATCTGAGCGCGTTATCACGTGCCGAAAGAGGCGTAGCAGATACCGCAGAGGATATTGATGTTCGTGAACTTGCCCATAAATTACTCGATAAATACAAAGATGAAGCTAAAGAAAAGGAATTACATCTTGACTTAGACTTAGCGCCAAAATTAGGGAAAGTTCATGTCAGCAGACTATATTTAGAGGAAACGCTGCAAAATTTCATTACTAATGCTATCAAATACACTAAAAAAGGTGGCGTAAAAATTATAATTGATCAAAAAGCTGATAATGTAATATTTTCAATCAAAGATACAGGTATTGGCATCAGCAAACCTGATCAGGTAAAAGTATTCGATAAGTTTTATCGTAGCGAAGATTACAGAACACGTGAAACTGGTGGCACTGGGCTTGGCTTATATGTTGCAGCTAAACTTGCGCATAAATTAGGTGCCAAGATTCAATTAACCAGTCGACTTAATTTTGGATCAACGTTTAGTCTAATCTTACCGGCCACAAAAGAATAATTTGTATAATCTTGAGCAACGTCGAAAGACTTGACTAATAACATCTGGTCGGTTATAGTGATACTTGACAGTCTGCTCTTAGCAGACTATTTAATTCGTTCGCTGTTCGCTGTCCAGCGAAAGCGAAAACGAAGGAGATATATAAATGACCACCGAGAACGACAAGCCAATAAAGAATAAAAAGAAGTTTTTTAGCATCTTTGTCGCTATAGGTAGTTATTTCAAGGGTGCATGGAGAGAGTTAAGGCAAGTTCGTTGGCCTGATCGAAAATCAGCTTGGGGCATGACAATAGCGGTTATATTATTCACTGCATTCTTTATTGCTTTGATTGTAATACTAGACATTGTATTTAAACAATTATTTGAATTAATTTTAAAGTAAAGGTAAATATGTCAAAAAATCGATACGATTCCTCACGTCAATGGTACGCTATACACACTTATAGTGGCTACGAAGATAAAGTCGCTGACAGTATTCGTCAACGAATTAACGCTGTAGATATGGCTGATAAAATCTTTGACGTTATAATACCTAAAGAAAAACAAATCGAAATCAAAAATGGCAAACGTAAGGTTGTTGAGAAGAAAATTTTTCAAGGTTATGCGTTAGTTGAAATGAAATTAACTGATGAGACTTGGTATATTATTCGTAATACTCCAGGGGTTACTGGGTTTGTTGGCACCGGTACAGAACCAACTCCAGTGTCTGATAGTGAAATAGTAAAAATCAAGAGGCGGATGGGCGTTGAAGATCCTAAACATTTCATCGACTTTAAAGTTGGTGAAGTTGTCAGTATCACTGACGGTCCATTCAAAGGATTCGATGGTTCAATTTCTGAAATTGATACTCAAAAAGGCAAAGTAAAAGTTATGGTCAGTATGTTCGGTCGCGACACTTCAGTTGAACTTGACGCATTACAGGTCCGTAAGGTATAATACCCCAGTTATGGCTAAAAAAATTATTGGAAATCTAAAATTACGCATTCCTGCCGGTCGTGCAACAGCAGGTCCTCCAGTTGGATCAACTCTTGGCCAATGGGGATTAAATATGATGAATTTCATTAGCCCTTTTAATGAGGCAACTAAAGATTTAATGGGTAAAGACGTGATTGTTCATTTGCAAGTATTCGAGGATCGTACTTTTGCTTGGCAGTCGCTTGGTCAGCCAGTTGATGATCTTATTCGCGAAAAGACAGGTATTCAAAAGGGAAGTGGCACACCACACTCCGAAAAAGTAGGCAAGATTACTCGTGCTCAATTAGAGGAAATTGCTGAACTTAAAAAAGATCAGCTTAATGCTATTGATGTTGATGGTCGTGTAAAAATCATTGCTGGAACTGCTCGATCAATGGGCGTTGAAGTTGTCGATTAGTTCAATTACTGTTATAATAGTGTTATAAAATCAATGTTGGGACTTGTCGCCTGCAAGCGACGGGGTTATTACCACAGAAAGGGTTGACTGAATATGGCTAAAAAGGCCGAATTATTAGAACAAGCAAAAAAGCTTAAATTAGAGGTAACTAGTCAAAATACTATTGCCGAGATTGAAACTGCAATTTCGAGTGCCAAATTGACACCTGAGATAACTAAGAAAATAGCAAAAATTATTGATAAACCAGTTGCCGGCGTAGAACTAGAGATTGAAACGGAAGTAAAGTTAGCAAAAGCTGGAAAACGTAGTGAAAAGGCGATAAAAGAAACTGAAGAAAAAATTGCCAAAGAAGAGCGCAAAGAAAAAGGCGACACTGCTCCACAATCTGAAAAAACGTCATCTAACAAAGAATCTCGTTCAAAAAAAGGTCCAATACCAGTCATTCGTCCGAAAATCGAACGTCGTGGTAAAAATTATCGTAAAGTCTCTGAATTAGTCAGTAAAACAACTCTATACTCACTAACCGACGCGTTAGATTTGGCCGTAAAAACTAACCCTAGCAAATTTGATGCCAGTGTAGAAGTTCACGTGCGTATGGGAGTTGATCCTAGACAGGCCGATCAAAATATTCGTGCAACTGTTAGTTTGCCGAATGGAACTGGTAAAACTGTTCGCGTTGCCGTATTTGCGCCTGAGGCTGACCATGCAGCCGCTAAATCTGCTGGTGCTGATGTTGTTGGTGATGAGGATTTTTTGAAACAACTAGAAAAGGAAGAATTAAACTTTGACATATTAGTTGCTACACCTCAGTACATGCCTAAACTTAGCAAATACGCTCGTATACTTGGTCCACGTGGTTTAATGCCAAATCCAAAAAGTGGTTCAGTAGCAACTGACGTTGCTAAAGCTGTTTCAGAAGCTAAAGCTGGTAAAGTTGAATATCGAGTTGATAAACAATCCATTGTTCATTTAAGTATTGGTAAAGTCTCGTTTGGTGCCAAAAAACTCGAAGAAAACGCTCGTATATTCTTTGATAGTCTGAAATCACAAAAACCTACAAGTCTAAAAGGTATATATATCAAAACAACCTCAATCAGCACTACTCAAGGTCCTGGTATTAAGGTTGAAAACGTAGTCAATTAAAGAGAGGAAAGGTTATGGGAGTCTATAGCAATATCGAAATCAAACAAGCTATTGCCGACGGTACAATCGTATCTTTACCCTATGACGAAAACCATGTGTCCCAAGCTAGTCTTGATTTTACATTGGGTTACTACTTTTACAGGTTAGAATCAGAAAAAAATGCACATATATATAATCCGTTTGACGAAGATGAAGTTACACGCTATTTCAAAGGGCCACTCGAAGCAATTCCTCATAAAGACTGGTGCAGAAAAAATAATTGTGATTTATTCGATAATATACCCGAAAATCATCCTATTATCGTTCTAGAACCAGGTGAACGTATTTTGGCTCATACTCACGAGTTTATAGGCATTCGAGCTCATGGTGGTGCTTGTGAGGTCAAATCACGCAGTAGTTTGGGTCGAAACGGCATAGCTGTTTGTTTTGATGCTGGCTGGATTGACCCAGGATATATTAATCGAATCACGCTCGAAATTTATAACCTCAATAAACATGAATCTATTGTGTTACCAGTAGGTGAACGAATTGGGCAATTGATTTTTCATCACACAGGTCCAGTTAGCGGCGATTATAGTGACGGACGAGATGGAGTCAGCGGAAAATACCAGAATACAGCTGATCTAAAGAAACTTATCGGCAACTGGTCGCCAGATCAAATGCTCCCACGCGCCTACAAAGATAAACGCAAAACCCCAGAGATAATTATGGGGCTGACTAAAGGTGTAAAATAGTTGCTGTATACAACTAGTGTTGACTTATTCATCTTATTTTTGTTATAATCTCTCTCAGACATTACCAGAGACAGTAGCTGTCGTGAGTACAAACAAACGACTTAATCCGCTACCTAGGATTATGTAACACATACATTTTTCGAAATATAGTCTTTGGCAGTGCGAGAACCAGAGACTTTTTTATTTGGTTAACGCAACTGTCTAGAACGTTTACAATTTGGTCGAATACATATAATCAAAGTAAACAATTCGCTGTACAGCGAAAAGGAGAATTTTTATGGCAATATCACGCGATAAAAAGAATGCTTTGGTTGCAAAGTTAGATGAATTATTCGCAAACGCAAAAGGTACTGTAGGCGCAGCTTACACTGGCCTAAGTGTTGCTGATTTGCAAGAACTTCGAGGATCCGCTCGTGCAACTAACGTAACAATCAAGGTGGCCAAAAACCGACTTGTACGTGTTGCGCTTGCTGGAAATGAAAAGTTTAAATCTACTGATACTAGCTTGCTCGAAGGACAACTAATCTATGCTTTTTCAAGTGAAGATGAAGTTGCACCAGCTCAAGTTTTAGCCAAATTTGCCAAAACTCACCCAGAATTAAAATTGGTTGTTGGTTTTGACAGTACCGGCGCATCACTTGACACGGCAACAGTTACGACACTTGCAAATCTTCCAACCAAAGATCAACTTCGTGGTCAATTAATCGGCGTTATTATAGCACCATTTGCTATTTTCCTAAATGTAACTAACGGTGCGCAACGTGGATTTACGCAAGTTTTGTCGCAACACGCGAAAACACTCTAATTTTGTAACCATACGGGTTTGTAGATAGTAGGTAGTAAATAGTAGATGGTAGGAATACCGCTGCTAATTTCTCCCACATACTATCTACTACCTACCAAATACTAACTACTAATTTAAGGGAGAAATATAATCATGGCTGATAAAGAAATCAAGCTATCCGCTGCACAAGAGAAAATTGTTGAAGCCTTAAACAAGCTTTCAGCTTTAGAATTAAGTCAAATCGTAAAACACCTCGAAAATGAATGGGGAGTAAGCGCGGCTGCGCCTGCTGCAACTGCTGTTGCGGCTGCACCTGCCGGTGAAGCTGCACCTGTTGAAGATGCAAAATCTGAATTTACCATCAATCTAAAAGAAGCTGGTGTTCAAAAAGTTGCTGTCATTAAAGCAGTTAAAGAAATCACCGGATTAGGTCTAGGTGAATCGAAAGCTATCGTTGATAGCGTACCTTCAACTGTTAAAGAAAAAGTTAACAAAGAAGAAGCTGAAGCTGCTAAAAAATTGCTTGAAGAAGCAGGCGCTACAGTTGAACTCGTTTAATTTAGCTTAAATTCGACCATCTTGTAGACAATCACTTTATACCGTCCGTTGCAAAACGGATGGTATTTTGTTTGGATAAAATCTACAACGTTTTACGTCTCATCTCATAAAATTGTGTGGAAAAGTTAGGCAACTTATTGACAATATTAATATTCATTGATATACATAGAGTAATATCACTACAAAAATAGACAAAAGGAAATTGCGAGTTACCATGTCTGAACTACCCGAAAAACAAGTAAAACGCTTACATAGCTTAATTCAAGATGCGGAAACTAATTTGGCGGCAGCCAAAGAACTGCTAATTAGTATAACCGGCGATAATGGTGCTGTTATTACACCTAAATCTAGTAATACAGATGATGTGAGAGGAAAGGTCATCGAAGGAATTTTCGATGGTCAGAAAATGGCTGGACCTGACGGTAAAGAATATCCAGTTCCTACAAATTATGCATCTAAGTCTAAACTTATTGAAGGTGACATTTTGAAACTGACAATCACTGACGATGGTGGTTTTATTTACAAACAAATTGGTCCAGCTGAACGCAAACAAATCATCGGCACATTAGTTCAACACGATGGCGCGTATTATGTTGAGGCAAATGGTCGTGAGTATCGAATCCTACTTGCAAGTGTGACTTATTTCCGTATTAATGTTGGTGATCAAGTAACAATCATCGTCCCAGCTGATAATCCAGAAGCCGTCTGGGCTGCCGTCGAAGCCGCACTCTAGTAGATAGTAGTGGTAGTTAGTAAATAGTAGGGAGCTGTAATTGGCTCCTTTTTTTCTACTACCTACCATATACTACTTACTATATACTATTTCCGTATTGCATTAAATAAACAAAAGCAGTATAGTGAGACTATCACATGAGGTGAAAACAAAAAAAGAGTAAAAAATACGGCATTATATAGCAAAGAACGTGCGTATAATAATGCTAAGAACAAGTGGATAGGGGAGACAAACAATGTCAAAAGCATTGTACCGAAAATATCGTAGCAAAACGCTTGACGAAGTAATCGGACAAAAACATATCACTGATATCCTATCGCGAGCTATCTCGCAAGGACGCGTGTCACACGCCTATCTACTAACTGGCCCTAGAGGTGTAGGCAAAACCTCAGTTGCTCGCATTCTGGCGCATGAGATTAATAATTTGCCTTATGACGAAGAAAATACAAATCTAGATATCATCGAAATTGATGCCGCTAGTAATAATGGTGTTGAAGACGTTCGTGATCTTAGAGAGAAAGTTCAAATCGCTCCTATTTCAGCTAGTAAAAAAGTTTATATCATCGACGAAGTACATATGTTGTCAAAGGCGGCTTTTAACGCATTACTTAAAACCCTCGAGGAACCTCCAGAACATATCGTATTTATTTTGGCAACAACTAACGTAGAGAAATTACCAGCCACGATTATTAGTCGCACACAGCGTTTTAGTTTTCGTCCAATTAGTGTAGATGACGCTACTAAACATTTAGCGCATATTGCCAAGCAGGAAGACATAAAAGTTACAGATGAAGCCTTGAAGCTCATAGCGCAGCGAAGTGATGGCAGTTTTCGTGACAGTATTAGTTTACTTGATCAGCTAGCTAGCTTGGCAGACACAAACGATAAAAAAACAATTACTGCTAAATTAATCGAGGACACTTTAGGCTTAGCACCAAATGAAGTTATAGATCAGTTGCTTGATGCTGTTGAAAATCATAACGTCGATAAACTTGTTGAACTGCTAAATAATACATTTAATGATGGCATTAGCAGTACTGTGCTTGTTACGCAACTGACTTCAAAAATTCGTGATCAAATATCAGATAAACCACAATTATTAACACTTTTAGATTCTCTCATCGATGTGGCAAAAAGTCCTCAGCCACAATTAAAATTACTAAGCGTATTAGGTCTAGCTGCATTTCCAAAACAGCCTCCTAAATCTGTTGCTTTATCAGCACCAATGCGCGAAGTTACTGCTTCAATCGCCGAGTTAGAGAAACAAGCTACATTAGACCAGCCACTTGACGTAGTTTCTCTGAGTGATCCCCTGGAGCCCAAGTCTGATCAGGTGCCGGGGCCCTTATCAGACCTGGAGCGAAGCAGGATTACGAAGGGAAACGAGTCAAGTAGCAATCAAAAAGAAGCTAACAATAAGATTTTTGATTGGGATAAACTTATTAAATACACTCGCGAAAACTACATCGCACTCTTTAGTGTATTGTCAAAATGTAGTTATGAATTGTCAGATAGTGATTTAACACTTTATACGAATAATAAATTTTACAAGAAAAAGCTTGATGACGCTAAATACAGACCATTACTTGACAAAAGTTTACAAGAAATAGGAGTTTATGGACTTGATATCCACACAATAGCCACAACTTCTCCCCCCAAGGATAGCCAAGCAGCCGCAATTGCTGCTATTATGGGCGGAGGAGAAGAGGTCTCATTAGAGCCTGCTTGAATAGTGAATGGCCATCAAAGAGGTTATAACAGGTAAAGTTCCACCACAAAATATCGACGCCGAGAAAAGCCTTCTAGGCGCTGTTTTGATTGACGAAGAAACACTTGCCGACATCTCTGAACACGTCACAGCCAAAGATTTCTATGAAAAACGACATGCGATTATTTACGGTGGTATGATGCGACTTTATGAAAAACATAGACCCGTCGATTTACTAACTCTAACTGATGAGCTGAAACAAAAAAAAGAGCTAGAAACCATCGGAGGTTCTGCATATCTAACAGAACTCACGAACTACGTTCCTACAGCTGCTCATGCCGAAGCTTATGCTGAATTAGTATCTCAAAAAGCTGTTCGTCGTCGCCTTATCAAAGCTAGTGGTGATATATCAGAATTAGGTTACAACGAAGATACATCAACCGAAGAATTGCTTGAAAAAGCCGAAGCAGAGCTATTTTCCGTCAGCGACCAATCACTTAAACAAGATTTAGTCAGTATCGAGAGTATTTTGACCGAAAGTTTCGACCGCATGGAAGAATTACATCGTAATAAAGGGTCGCTGCGCGGTGTTCGCACTGGTTACCAAGATCTGGACAATATGACGGCAGGATTGCAAAAAAGCGACCTAGTTATTTTGGCATCACGCCCTGCAATGGGTAAAACTACGCTTGTTACAAACTTGGCATATAACGTGGCAACTATCGCCAAACAACCAGTTTTGTTTTTTAGCCTCGAGATGAGTAAAGAACAATTAGTCGACCGTATGTTAGCTGATGCTTCGGGTGTTGATGCTTGGAATATCCGTACAGGAAATTTGTCTGATGACGATTTTAGTAAATTATCCGAAGCAATGGGTGAGTTAGCCGAAGCACCAATCTTCATTGATGATACGCCAGGTTTATCAGTGCTCGAAATGCGCACCAAAGCCCGCCGCGCAATGCATGAACAACCGCTTGGACTCGTAATTATCGACTATCTTCAATTAATGCAAGGAAGCGGAAGTAGTAGCAGTCTTGGTAATCGTGTTCAAGAAGTAAGCGAGATATCGCGTGGCCTCAAATTAATCGCCCGCGAACTTAACGTCCCAGTTATTGCCCTCAGCCAACTATCTCGTTCGGTTGAGTCACGAAGTCCACAAATACCTCAACTGGCTGATCTACGTGAATCTGGATCAATCGAACAAGATGCTGATATAGTTATGTTTATCTACCGCGAAGCATACTATAATCCCGAGACTGAACGCGAAAATATAACTGATTTAATTATTGCTAAACACCGTAACGGACCAACTGGCAAAATTGAGCTATATTTCCACCCAGAACGCCTACGCTTTATGTCCCTAGACCGCAAACACGACGCCTAAAGTCAGTTCTCTACACAGCGCACCGACAACCCATAGTCCTTGTAGATCGTATTTCGATACACAGTAACGAAATTTGAATTCAAGTTGCGATCCCAAGCATCAGTACCGGATTCCGAACTAGACCACAAGACAACGTCATCCAACAGATTATGGAAGGACCCGTCTGTGAAGCGAAGGCCGGCAAGCGATATATTTAGTCCTGAGCTGCCACTAGGTTTAAGCTGAGTACCTTGATCGGTACCTCGCGACCAACCAGTAATGTCAGCATGTGCTTGTGACATACCAAGTTGCATTTCTAATGTTTTGTATTCGGTATCAGACGGAATATGTGAACCAGTTGGACAGATGCCTTGAGCACCTTCGGTAGTAATGTATTGCATGGCTTCGTTCCATTGGTAAAAAGCACCGTAGGTTGTGCAGTTTGATTCATTGTTGTCGTAGCAGTATTTTTCTAGGGTGGAGTTGTTAGTTTGGGCTGTTACGCCTGTAATCATAGTGCCAACATTTAGGTTATATTTAGCCCAGACTTGGGTGCCGATAGCTAACCAGTTAGCAGGGTCTGAGATGGCTAGTGAAGTAGATACTTCTACTGGTATCGAATCATTCGTAATACGATAAGTAGTAGTACCGTTAGTAGCGTCTAAGGTAAAGGTTTGTGGTGTAGTGTTATTGATTGGAGTATAGGTATAGTCATTACCCGAACTTGATTCAATACATTTGTTAGTTGAGCTGTCTGGGATAGCACAGTTAATAGTGTCTGGATAGGCACTGTTTTCGACTTGATGCATTTTTAGTTGTTTAGAGGCATTAGTTAGATCAGATTCTAATGAGACTATAGTGGCTTTGCCTGTAATACCTGTATAAGAAACTATGGTAATGGCAGCTAGGATACCGATGACTACGATAACTACGAGGAGTTCGACGATGGTGAAACCTGTAAGCGTAGTCGAAGGGGTGAAGACAAATTGTTTAGATTTTAACACTATGTATTTATTTATAACACTATATAATCCAAAAGCACAAGCATTACTAATACTATTATTTTAAATATTTGCATATTATACAATAAAACTTCCTTTTAGGAGGACGGACCTTCTAAACGAGGGAAATGTTTTATAATATGTAAAGGACGGACTTTTTTAATCCACTATTTACTGGTTACCGTCTAACAATCGCTGCATGTTATAATCGTAAGTGAACATGGGCAAGATTGATATTACTGAACTCTTTATTTATCGCTGGCGGTATATTATTGGCTATAGTTTAGTTGCTATTGGACTTATAGTCATATTGATATTGGTCGGTTTGTATTTACCAGGTGGAATTTCGAATCAAGAGATTCAATCTGTTATAAAGAGTAGCTCAATCGACCACACGAATTTAGGATCATTAGCCATAGCAAATCTACCGTATCATCTGTTGCAAAAAGCCAGTTTAGTTTTATTTGGTATATCAACTATCAGCATAAAATTACCATCAATTATATTGGCATTTTTATCAGCTGCTGGGTTAGTGTTACTTTTAAGTCATTGGTTTAGACCAAGTATTGGAGTCTTAGCATCATTAATTGCTATAACAACTAGCCAATTCTTGTTTATAGCACAGGACGGGACACCAGCAATATTGTATTTATTTTGGTCGGTTTGGTTAATATTATTTGCTAGTCTCATTTCTAGACAACCAAGATTTAGAACACTTTCTAAGATAGCATTTTTCATTATAGCTGCACTTAGTCTTTACACTCCACTCAGTATATATACGTTAATAGCAATTGCCAGCGTTATATTACTTCATCCACATTTACGTTATTTGATTAAACAATTATCAACACTTAGGATAATAATAAGCATAACTATAGCTCTAATATTATTAACTCCATTAATTATTGCTGTAATTAAAACGCCTAGTATTGGACTAACCTTGTTGGGCATACCAACTCAGTGGCCTGATTTTGGCGTTAATCTTTCTTCGCTTTTGTCTCAATATCTAGGTTTTGCTACACCAGGTGGGATGACTATAATGACACCGTTTTTTGGTCTAGGATCTATGTTAATTATAGCAATTGGCGCATACCAAGTCGTGCATACTAGAGAAACAGCAAAAAGCTATATGATAATACTGTGGACACTCTGTTTGATACCGGTGATTATACTAAACCCAGGTTTTATCAGTATTACATTTTTGCCACTGGTATTACTACTGGCATCGGGTCTAAGTCTATTACTCTCACATTGGTATGAATTATTCCCACGCAATCCATACGCTCGTATTGGAGGATTAATCCCCCTTATCGTTCTAGTGGTAGCCTTGGTATTTTCTGGTGCAGACCGCTATTTGTATGGTTATATGCATGATCCAAATATCGTTCCTAACTTTTCGAAGGATTTAAAATTAATACCCAACGATACAAAAAATATTATAGTTGCAGATAATGAATTAGCATTCTATAAAGTTGTTGCTTTATATAATAAAAAAATCACCGTATCAACTACACCTAAAAGTGATACTTTTTTGTCAACTCGAGAAGCAAAAAAGGTATTTAAAGGTTATACGATCGACAGAATTATAACCATTTCAGGTTATGATCAAAGTGATAGATTTTATTTGTACAAAAAAATAACAGATTAACGTATAATAGAATAGTTAGATATTATAAAAATGATATAAGATTTACCCGCCTAAATTTCAAATAAATTTTGGTGGGCAAGGGAGTAAAAGTATGGCATTTGATCAAATCAAAATGATAAATAGATTGCGTCAAGCGCAAAACGAATTAAAAAAAGAAATCATCGAAGTAGAAGCTGGCGATGGAGCTGTCGTTGTCCAGATTACTGGTGAATTAAAGATTAAAAAAATTAATATTGATCCACAACAAGTTGACTTAGACGACATAGCCCAGTTGGAGCATTGGATCGAAATTGCCGTTCGTGACGGTCTAGCAAAAGCTCAGGAAGTCGCAGCTACAAAAATGAAGCCACTTATGGGTAGTTTGGGTAGCCTCGGGCTATAGGATATTAATTTGTCTCAATTACTTCCATCGGCACTTGTAAATGCTATCGATGAGCTCGGGTCTCTACCTGGCGTTGGAGAACGTACAGCTGAACGTTATGCTTACTTTTTGTTGCGGGCCGATGCTCACGTTAGCGAAAAACTAGCAGATTCATTATTGAAACTACACAATAGCGTCAAGAGTTGTCCTATCACGTTTGCGCTCATTGATAAAAAAGAGACCACTTCCTCGCTTTATAGCGACCCGTCACGTGACAAGACACTTGTAGCAGTAGTAGAAGAACCACTCGATATCATTGCCTTAGAGCGCACAGGACAATTTAACGGCACTTATCATGTCTTGGGTGGCGCAATTAGCCCGATTGATGGTGTCGGTCCTGAGCAACTTCATATACCAGAATTATTAGATCGTCTCAAAAAAGATAAAGTTAAAGAAGTTATTATTGCCACTAACGCTAGTGTTGAAGGTGAATCAACAGCGCTATTCTTGCAACGTCATATCAAAGACGCTGGTATCGAAATAAAGATAACTAGACTAGCTCGTGGGATCCCAGTTGGAGTCGATTTGGAATATGCTGGTCAAATAACACTTACACATGCCCTCGAAGGCAGAAGGGTATTTTAAATGTACGACAAAGCTAAACAATTGATCAACTTAACTAAAAAAATTATAATCATTCAAGCCGAAAATCCTGATGGCGATTCGTTAGGAAGTGCATTAGCACTCGAAGAAATTTTAAGCGGTTTAGATAAAGAGGTAATTTTATATTGTCCAGTTGAAATTCCTAAATATATGCGGTACATAAAAGGATGGGACAGAGTAGTTAGCGATTTCGATACTTCGTCAGATTTAGCTATTATTGTCGATACAACAGCTGACGTGTTGATTTCAAAAATCTTGGAAGTTTCTGGTGTTCGTCATTTTCTAGAAACACATCCGGTACTAGTGATTGATCATCACGTAACAGAATCAAAATTGAGTTTTGAGCATACGCTTTTGACCGAAGAGGCTGTTGCTACTAGTGAAATCATTTATGGATTAGCAACTAACGCCAAATGGACGATTAATCAGCAGGCTGCCGAGAATTTATTAATTGCAATTATGGGTGATAGTTTAGGATTAACCACACAAAATGTTACTCCACGTACGTTTCTCATTGCCAGCAAATTAACCGAGCTTGGCGCAAGTAATTCTGAAATCGAAAAACGCCGTCGTGAATATATGAAAAAATCAGCTGAAATTCTGAATTATAAAGGCGTTTTGATCGAACGAATCGAATATTTTCTAGATGGTAAATTGGCTCTTATTCGTATCCCATGGGAAGAAATTCAAAAATATAGCGACAAATATAATCCTAGTGTTTTAGTACTTGACGAAATGCGCTTAGTTGAAGGTGTTGAGATAGGTGTTGCTATTAAAACTTATCCCGATGGCAAGCTAACTGGTAAACTTAGAAGTAATTCTCCAATATCAGCCATCGTTGCCAGCTTTTTTGGCGGCGGCGGTCATGAATATGCTGCAGGCTTTCGTGTATACGAATCTATTGATACAATTATCCCAGAACTATTAACTGCTACCGATAAAGCCATAAAAGAATACTCTAATGACACTAAAATTTCATAACACATTAACTGGTCAAACCGACGAATTCGTCTCTCAGACAGAGAATAAGGTGTTGCTATACACTTGTGGACCAACAGTGTACGATTATCCTCATATTGGCAATTGGTCAGCTTATATTTACTGGGATATATTGGTCAGAATTTTGATAGCAAATAATTATGACGTAATTCGTGTAATGAATGTTACTGATGTCGGACATTTAACAAGTGATGCTGATGAAGGTGAGGATAAGCTAGAAAAGGGGGCTCGTCGAGAAGGCAAAACTGCTTGGGAAATTGCCGCTTTTTACACCGAAGATTTCATGAATGGTATGAAACGTCTAGGATTAATAACCCCGCAACATATTGCCAAAGCAACCGATTATATACCACAACAACTAGATCTAGTGCGTAAGTTAAAAGAAAAAGGATTTACATATCAAATTGATGATGGCATTTATTTTGATACGTCTAAATTTCCTAAATACGCTGATTTTGCTCACTTAAATCTCGATGCTCTAAAAGCCGGAGCACGTGTTGAATTCAACCCCGAAAAACGTAATCATAGTGACTTTGCATTATGGAAATTTACTCCAGCTGGTGAAAAGCGCGATATGGAATGGGCAACACCAGAGGAGCTACTAGTGGATGACAGTAGTCGAGCTACTGACGCCACTTCTCTGAGTGATCCCCTGCAGCCCAAGTCTGATCAAGCGCCGGGGCCTTTATCAGACCTGGAGCGAAGCAGGATTACGAAGGGAAGTGCGTCAAGTGGCGACAAGTTGATGGGTTTTCCTGGTTGGCACCTAGAATGTTCAGCCATAGCCATGTCAATACTTGGCAATACTCTCGACATTCATACGGGTGGGATTGATCTGATACCAGTTCACCACACAAACGAAATCGCTCAATCCGAAGCTGCCACTGGGGTACGTTTTAGTAACTATTGGCTTCATAACAATCATCTAAAAGTTAACGGAGTTAAAATTAGTAAATCTCTCGGTAACGGATACACGTTAGATGATTTAGATAAAAAAAGTTTTAGCCCAGCTGATTATAGAATGTTTGTGTTACAAAGTAGTTACAGAAGTGAAGGTAATTTTACTTTTGAAAATCTACAAGCCGCTAAAAATCGTTTACGTAATTGGCGAAATATAGCGGCAATTCGTCATCAAATCCACGATACAATTCAAGATGATAGTGAGAAGAACAAAGATGACAAAACAATTTCGCTATATGCAACAGCACAGGCAATAATAGAAGCTATTGATAATGACCTAGACACGCCCGAAGCACTTAAAATCATTGACGATGCTTTTTCTCGCGTTACAGACTCTAATTTAGTCAATATCAATAGACAAGCTTTTATTCAATTACTCGAAACCATAGATTCTTCATTAGGTCTTCAATTAATTGATAGTACGCCTGACATATCAGATGAAGCCAAACAAATTATTTTGGAACGTAACCAAGCGCGAAATCAAAAAGATTGGAAAAAATCAGACGAATTGCGCAACCAACTATTGTCAATGAAAATCATAATTAGAGATAATAACAAAGAGAGTATTTGGGAATACCAGGTCTAATCTTCAACGCGCTTGTGCGACTTTGCAAAGTGATCTTCAACTAAAACTTTAATACAACCAGCAATCGGGATTGATATGATACCACCTGCAATACCGAATAAATAAATACCAATTGTTACAGACATCAAAATCATAAGCGCTGACAAATCAATTCGTTTTGATTGAATCCTTGGAGAAATATAGTTAGATTCGACTTGTTGATACAAGATAAAGAACACAAAGAATATTAACGCAGCAGGAATATTATTTAACGCCAAAATGAAGCTAACTAGGACTGATCCGACCATTGCTCCAAATAATGGAATAAGTGATGTAACAAATACGAGTGTTGCTACAGGCACAATAAGACTAGCGGGAATACTAAAGAATAAGCTTAATGCTAATACTGCAATACCCGCCACAATGCCAGCAATAGCCGATACCGACAATTGTCCAACAGCATAGCTAGTCACAACAGAATACATCTTATGGAACAATTTACGATTAGATTCCATACGATCCTGGTCTTTATATATAGACCAAATTCGATTTAACCATATTGGGCCCTCAACAAGCATCAAAAATGCCAAAACGAGTACCAGAATACCTGCTGTAATCGTAGATAAAATCGATCCGATCCCAGCAACTAACGAAGAGCCAATACCTGAGGCAAATTGCGATGCACCGTCCTTAATCGAATTAGCTATTGCGTCAACTTGAGGCTGAAGTTGATAACGATTGATAAACTCGCCAGCTCCTTCATATTGCTTGGCAGCTGTATCAATCAAAGTAGGAACATTTTGAGCAAATTTAGCTGTTTGACCCACAATTGGCGGGACTGCCAAAAAGACCACCACGCCTAATGCCGCTATGACAACCAAATAAGAAAGCGCTGTACTCAGGGCCCGGCTTTTGCTTGGTAGTATTTTTGCCAAACGATTGACAGGTGGACTAAGCACAATTGCCAAAAAGAATGCAGCAGCAA